>Ga0123342_1001616_pt1 | contig 37833 bp, 19 predicted proteins | sample Turbeawhitnodule_FD_89960 | JGI IMG/M metagenome (GOLD analysis project Ga0123342, IMG submission 89960) | Root nodule microbial communities of legume samples collected from Mexico - Turtle bean Mexico white nodule | ecosystem: Host-associated > Plants > Roots > Nodule | place: Mexico: Nepantla...
GACGGTTCCCAGAACCGTCGTTAAAAATTCATATCTTTTAACGACGCCTATAATAACGACGGTTCTGGAACCGTCTTTAAATGTCGATTTTAACCGTCGTTAATTTACCTTTTTGTACTAGTGTATCACTTCCCTTCTTGTTTTCTCCATTAGATATTTTTAATTACTTTTGGTCAAGGAACTAACCAAAGAGTTTATTTTATTCTCATGGAGTGGAAGCGTAATTGTCAATATATTGAATATTCCGTAACCTTGCATGGGATTGGACGTCACGTGTTTCGATCTGACAACATATGCAACTCTTCAGAAAGGAAAAAAGAAGAGACGACGTGTATTTGAGACATGTTAAATTCACAACTCAAAATTTTTCTACAAATATATTCCAATTTTAATATTATTATTTTAATATTTTTTCATATCATTTAATTCAAATTTAATTTTTATTATATATATTTATTTTTAAACTCATCTTGCCTATCAAGAGTTGTATAGAACTCTAAGAATCCTCAAACTATCATTTTTCTTAAGTTTCCTCAAGACATATAGCTTAGAATGAAAGTTATAATTTTGGGTGGTGTATGTATTTATTGTGGGTGGTATCAAAGAAATCTTTGACTATAATTTTATATGAACTTATTAATAAAAAAGAAGGGTAAAGTAATTGAAATCAAATACGTTGGGATCATATGATTTCTACGTTTTTCTTTATTTTGAATGATAGTAAAAGCATACAATTTGTCTTAATTATGAATTTTTTAAATTCTTATTTAAGTTGTTTTCAATACTATAATTAACAAGAAAAAAATAAACTGAACAATTTAAAAAATTTATCCCATTTTCGTTTCAATTTAATATTTCCATACTTCAATTTTTACACTTATGTAATACTTTTCATTATTCTTTTTCTTTCGTTTTCTTATTATATAACTTCTGTAGTTCTATAATTTCTGTACTTCTATAATTTTCTCTTTCTACATAAAGCAAAAGATGTATCAGCCAATTTCTTTTTCATTTTATTTATAAATATCGTTTCCAAACAGGCGACACTTGAACTAAAAATATTTTCATTTTGTTTACTTACCTTTTATAAAAAGGATGTATAACTTCTCATGTACTTCACTGTAGTAAGAGAAAAAGAACGAGTAAATCACAACTATAACATATGATATTATATATAAAAAGATAGATGATAAAAATGATAAAGGGTTAAGTATATCTTTATATATTAAAACAGATTTCATACATTATTACTCTTCCTTTTATTATTCTACTTTTCATATCTTTTTTCATCAAGCATTTCACTTTTTCACAAAAAGTAGAACATTTCTATGTTTAAGTACACACCATCGGTTAAACTTGTTTGGTATTGTTATCTAATATGTGTGTACATGATCAAGTATGACATTCTTGAATTATAACTTATGAATTAAATATATTATAATCAATTATTATTTACATAATTATTAGGACCTAAACCTCACAAGTGAATGTGTTATTTGATAACATCAATTTGATATTTTTGTATTGACTAAGAATAAATGAATTAATAGGAGTATTTGAAGGATGCTATAACCCTATTTACAAAAAGGATTGAGGCAGGACTACCTTAATATCACAAAATACCATAGAAATACACAAATATCAAATACATTATATTCCTATATATGACTGTAAAAAATACTCATGACAATAAGCACAAAATTTCAGTGGTAATCGATGAAAAACAAATCTTGCAGAGTTTATCTCTTTCATCATATTTCAACTACAGTTTGATCCCAATGTTGCACTCTGCTAGACCTCTGCCAACCGCTCAAGGTTAACGACTGCTTTGTGTCCCTGCTGGCTTTCCAGATGCAGTAATTCAACAAGGCTATCAATATTCATATGTATTCTCCTAAGGCATCCATTTGTTCCCTACACAATGAGTAGAAAACCTTTCCCAGCTTTTGAAAGCTAATCAAATCTTACCAAGTATCAATCAAAGAATAATATACATTATACCAGAGAAATTTCAATAAACATACACCATATGATATAACCCATAAATTTCATTTCTCGTGACAACTTGGCAACCTTATGGATTGTGAGATTGTTTTAATACATAAGGACAAAGGTAAACTGAAAATCCTTATCATATAGATCACCTGCTCACATTTTGGCTTGGAAAAATGATACATGTTCCTGTTTTAGTTGCAACTTAGGAGGATTGTAGTTTAGTGTCAAGCAATCCTCCTAAGTTTCAAAGATGAAAACAAGCAAAAGTAGGACTTGGTCCAAAGGTGGTTAATGCTAAACAACCTTGAACATTTTGAAAAAAACCAATTGTCAAATCAACATTCATTAAGACATTACATTCCTATTATTAGCCTGTTGCTCCCCACCAACACAATTTAGCTTTCTCTCCTTCACATCTGGCTTAAGAAATGATTATCATTTATATTTTTTATCTATTACCACAACTAATTTAGTACAATCAATTATAGTCAACCTCCTCATAAGTGACATCACCTAATGCTCGTCGAACATTGAATAGGGCATAAGAACCAATTTGGAAAAGAATAATTAAAACTAGGCAATTTATTTTTCATCCTTGTCTATGATTTGATTTCATTTGGGCCATATAAAATATCTCATCAAATTCTACCCTCCTTTAAAGACTACATTATTCCTATGCTCATAGATGCTCCATAATACAATTGCAATTCACAAATCTTTCCACACAAGATTATGTTTTTTTATTTAAAAAGATTAGGTGAAATTGCAGGAAGTGTGTCATTGGTGTGTTATGTTGGATAGATTGGATACCTACCCACATACAACATGCATTCCAAATCCTCAACACGACATAACAAAAATAGATGTTTTGTTTCTTCATGTTGTAGGCATAAAGGGCAAGTAATGCTACTTAAATTGGCCTATCTTCTAACAAAATTTATTTTTGTTGCCATCTTCCCAAGCATAACCCTCCATGCTAATGTTTGGGCATTTGCATTAACAGACTAAAACACACAAAAATTGGAGGAATTAACAATTGTATTACTGTTATGCAAATAGGCATATTAGACTTGACTGAGTAAATCCCTTCTTTTTCTCCATGTCCACTTATTTTGATTATCCGTGTTCAAGTCCTGTTAATTTCATTCCAACAATTTTAATTCTTGTGTAGTTTCCCAAATAAATCTACCCCTTCTCCAATGTAATAGCTACTCCCGTCCGTTGTCCCTCCTAACAGTTATATCATGTACTGTTTTGTTTTGACAAGTTGAAATAGAGTGCAACATAGGGGACCTATGCATAAGATTAATACCTCCTAACCATTTATCCTCCAAAAATGAAGCTGATAAAAAAAATCCAATGAAGTTTATTTCCATATTCGATTTTCCATATTATATTATTGCCAAACCAACTATCTTTTGCAAATACTTTCGTAAAATCTCTTTACTACCAAGATTGTTACTTCACTGGTGTGGTTCTGTTATGGGCACCCTCATGGTCATATTTTCATAGCAATAATTCTCCCCACTTACCCTTTGATTCAACCCCTAATCTCCACATCCACTTGGCAAGTAAAACTTTATTGAACCTGCCTATGTCCTTGACACCCAACCCTCCCTCCTACTTTCTCTTACAAAATTGTTCCCAACTAATCCAAGTTATTTTCCTACCCTCACTCCCCCAACTTCACTGAAAAATCCTCTGTATATTTGTTAGCATATGACATGCAAAAATTGACACTTTAAAAAAAGATAGATAGTAAAGAGGTAGTGCATTAAGAACATATTTAATGAGACAAATTTTCCCAACAAACGTTTGCCTTTCCACTTTGAGAGTTTAGACCTAAATTTATATATGTCTGGCTCCCAAAATTATTTTTTTCTTGGATTTCACCCAATGGGGAATCTTAGATATTTGAAAGGTATGACCATTTTATTACAATTTAAGGTGTTAGAGAAATTGTCCAGTAATTTCATTTTTATTCCTAAAGCCCCAATAATTGATTTGTGGAAGTTAACCCTCAAACCTCATGCAAGTTCAAAACATCTAAGTATAGCTTTGAACGTAACTATATTTTGGAAGGACTGCTTCTTCCGGCAACTCCAAATGTTATTCTCTCACCTCCATAATTTTTTTGTATTTCAAAAATGTCCTTTTGTAATATTCTGGATTACGTAGTTCAAAAGTGTTTTTTCCAAATTCATAATTAGCTTCTGGATTATGTAATATGGAAGTCTTTCTTCATATGCATGATTAGTTTATGGATTACATAATTCGAAAGTATTTTCTAATATGAGAATAGCATCTAGATTATGTAATCCGAAAACCTTTTTTCGGATGCATGTCCGGATTTTGGAAGCTACTCTCAAATCCAGACTTCCAGATTATATAATATGGAATACCATTTTTTTAAAATTATATTTCAGATTATACAATCCGTAAGCTATTTCCAAATCCGAGATTAGATTCTGGATTATGTGATCCAAAATATATAAATATATATAGTTTTTTTAAAATTTCTTTCGAATTTTATATATATATATATATATATATATATATATATATATAACAAGAAGAATAAAAAAATATTTTCACGTTTTATATAGAGGGAATGACGCTAGAACATCTTTTGAAAGTTGGTCTCTCCTACAAATAAAGTATCATCCGTATACTAATACATGTGCCAGTACTGATTTTTTTTGCCTGTTTTGACTCCCTAAGGGTGTGTTTGCTTCCAAGTGTGAGGAGGCAGGGGGAGGAGGGAGGGGGTGTTTTTTTTGTGTTTGTTTCCATGGTTTTGAGAGTGGGGGAGTGGATGGGGAAGAGGGTAGAAGGTTTTTTTCATTCTTCACAAAATGAAGAGATTTGTGGAAATTTATGTAGAATTGTTGTATTTTATCAAAATACCCTTGTGCATGCATTTTATTACAATATACAAAATTAAATATTACATAAATTTATTTATAATTTCAAAAATATTTAATTATACTATTAATAACAACATACAATTATAAATAATGAATGCGTGTTTGTTTATATATTATTTAAACTTTATAAATATTATATTTTGATAGTTTGAAAGTTAAATATTGTTTTGATGTTGGAAAAGTCCTTGAATGGTATAAATTTTTAAAATGTTTTGATTGAATGATATATATTATATATGAATGATGAAAATTGTATGAAATTGATGTCATACATTTGGGATAATGTATGAGTTGTTATTTGATGATACATTAAGTATGAGAAACCTATGTTTAACGGAGATCCTCTGGCTTCACTGATGATCTAAGTCATGTAGACTAAGATATCATGTGGTGAGAAGTTGAGAGTTGGTTCACACACCGGGTCCCGCGGTAGACACTCGGTATTGGATGTTTGAACTTACCCTGATCTTTTTCTATTGGATTCGCTGATGATCTTTGGATCAGGTGTTAGTCTCTAGTAATGACATACTTAATGAGTCTTCTAGAAGACGATGAGATTGAAATAAAATCCAATAATTGTGATTGAAAATAGATCCATGTGTGGTCTATATGAATGATGGAATTGGTATTGAAATTTTATGTTATGGAATTTCTTTTCATTAGCTTATCCTTGTTTTTCTTGTTGGGTTGTAAATTGCGATGATTGTACTACGTACATGAGCAGATGATCATACAGGTGTTGGAGGGTCTGGAGGACTTTGAGATGTAGTTTTAAATCTTATATTATTAATATTTTTATTTCTATAAGTCATAATCTTGTAATAGAAATCGGTAGAACTTATATTGTAATAGTTAGATGTATTTTCTGGGTGTTACATCCTCCCTTAGCCACTATCAAAATGTTTCAAGCAGCCAAATTAAATGTTTTAAGATTGCAAATTAATTAAAAATTTGATTTTACAAAATTAGTTTTGATCAAGTTTAATTTAACGTTAATACCTGTTTAAAAAACTATTCTGAGAACAAATTAATAGAAAATTAAACAACTTTTATTCCATTAAAAACCAATTAAAGTTTTAACTTAAAAATTAGTTTTAGACCCATAATTAATTAATTAAGTCCTTGGCGCAGAGCTAAATATATGAACATTTATCTAAAATGACGTTAGCTGATAATTCAATGTGATTTTAAATAATCCAAGGTAAATCCAAAAGTGATTGTACTCACTTACAAAATTAACATTATAACACAGGGAGTGAACAACTAACTATATTGAACACTATTATTCCTCCAAGTTCTGTCTAAGCTTCCGGGACACAATTTGTAATGGCAAAAATATGGATTTGCACTGTGCACAGAAACAAAAAGCATAAAGTAAAATTTATACACCCAGATGATTCTTTCATGTACCCTGTAAGTATACTTATTGAATTATACAATCAACCCGTACATTGAAGCTTTCAACTAACAGGTTCGTATTTGCAAATACAGTCGTATATGTTCCCTTTAACCAATTTTTCGGCCAATCTCTGATTTTTCACCATTGCAAGCTGCCAACAGTTAAATAAATAAAGACAGGTAGAAGGGAGAAAAAATATGTATCAAACAGAGCACTCTATTCACCATAGTGGTATGTAATTAAGCAGTGGAAGCATAACAATGGTAGAAGTGAAGTACTGCGCCGACAGATTAACAATGGCATAAAAAATGAGCTAGTGAAACTGATGATTATAAATCATAAGGATAAGGGCATGGTGAATGCATATGAGGTCATGCCCACATTGTCAGTCAAAGGAACATATGAAGCGCTAGATCTGCTGCTAAGTTATGGTGGTCAGGTTGATGAAGACAGAAAAATTTTGGCAACTTAAACTTCCTCCTAAAGTACAATGTTTCATCTGGAGAATACTCAATAATTGATTGCCCACACCAGGCAATTTATTCAAAAGAGACATCAACTTTGAAAATGGACGCGGGGTGCCACTTTTGTGGACAGAAGCACGAAACTTTAGTCCACATTTTGTTTGCATCTGAGAAAAGTCATAAGATATGGTGTGATTGCTCGAAGTTGGTAGGTACAACGTGGGTGATACCACAGAATGCATTGGAACACTGCAATTTTTTAGTTATAGATAGCTTGAAGGAAGGAAAAGAGATAGGATGGTTTTGTGAGGGGCTATAAACAAGTGTGTTCTCTGATGAAAATTTTGATCATAACTCAAGCACGAAAGAAATTACATTCTATTCGTGGATGTGGGTGAGAGGGTATATTCTATCTTGCTCATATTCATATGCCCAGTGGCAACCTCAGGTGGGACTATGCTTAAAGAATGCCAGTAACAGATGGTGGGCATAATAGGGAACATGTATGCAATTGATGGGTGGAAGAAGAAATCAAAGTCCACATCATTTACCTTGAGTAATTATTTTGGATCGTAAAACAAGATAAACAAAAGAACATGCAGGAGGAGTGTTGTAGTTGCATGAACTTATTGATGAATATAGGTGGTGTTGACTTTTTATATGAGTCTGATTAGAGTTCATTTATACACCAAAAGGGAAGAAAACATATGCTTAATTCTAGATATGCTGCTGGCGAGAAAGATAACGCATATGAAGAATGCAAATCGATTCATGACAATGACTTATGTAGCAACCCCAAGTAGTGGAGTCCTTAACACAAGACAATTATCATAGAAAAGACGACAATAAAGTTTGGAGAAGCATTAAATCAAGTATACTCAACCAAAAACCGAAGGATGAAAAAATGCCAGATTAATTCATTAGATTGCAATAATGGCTGTAAACCAGATACCATTACCTTTAAAGCATCACACTTAAACCGAGCATTGAGGTTAGTATGAAGAGCTCTACCCATCCCTTCCAAAATTAACTGCATAAATAAGCTTAATTAGAATAATTTACTCCTTGAAATTGTTAGATCCACAGTACTATTATCAAACACAGATCGACTGCCCCTACCAGATCGGCATCTTTGGCGGCAGCAGCAAGCTCAGAGCTGACCTGTCTTAAGTCTATACACGGACTACCACACCCATTCTCGACAACCATCAAAGGGACCGATGGTGAATTTTCTTTAGAACTATTTGAAGTATTAATCATTGCATCCACAAGCAAGCCTCCGACTTCAGCAGCTCGCCTTAGAATGTCACAATGCTGTAAATTAGAAGAATTAGTTCCCCTCAAAGATGATTTGGTAAAGGTAATATCAACAAATAGACATTTTGAATACGAGGTTGATTAGAAATGAGAAAGAGCACAACTAAACCCCAAAAGTAAACCCAATAACGAGTATTTTGTCCATATTCTTTAATAATGTAGGACATCTTAAAACACCCTTCACACTTGAGACAACACATTGTGAATTTTGCAGGAATAGCTGGTGGGTGGTCCAATGATGAGTGTGTTCATTACTCACATGTTCATACTTTTTTCTAACATCTTCATTTACATTCATACAATGAACTTTTCTCAATTTTTGTGAATTAATATATTACTATAGCCAAATCTCCTAGGTTCATAGTTGAATAGGCTACTACTGATTTTCTCACATTTTTTGTACAAAAATGGGAGCTTGAAGACTTGAGAAGCAGTAAATCATTACTAGGACGTTTCACTAGCGAGCAGTTTACTAGTTCAGCGAGTGGCACTTGAAAATGACAACTTAACCTTTTGATTTCACTCAATGAGATGAATGTCTATGAGAACAAAAACCCTCAAAAAGGCCAAAGTCATGCCATTTTCGCTTCGTGAAACATCGAAGTCATTGAGCGAAAATTCACTTCATAGGCATTGGACAAAAGGAAAACTTTCCTACAAGAGAAAACATTTGCATTGGTGGGGGATTTTGGTGCATGGACTAGATGTGGAGAGCATTGAAGAGACTTCCAACTTCAAGCTTTACATTTTCTTCCTCATTTTTTGTGCTCAAAATGTTCTACCCTTCTGCTTCATGTCGCATGACTGAATCATCTATGTATGTTTAAATTTCATTGCAATGGAAAATGTTTTAAAAGCAGTAGAACTAGGGTTGAACAACCAAGGGATTTCATCTTAGCATAAATATTTGATGTCTCGGTCATTCTTGTAGCACTTTCTCTTCGTGGAATTCTTCTATTAAAAAATAACTAAGGGATTAATGTTTCTACAATAAAGTTTAGGCTCTTATACTAAGGAATTAAGGTTAGTAGAATAGTAGTCTAAATGAAAGAGCTATGATAGAAATTATATTAGATTCTTAAAGGCTATTGAGTTGAGTATATGAAATCCAACATCAATGATCTCTTTATCTTACCATCGCCTGCTTTATATGCTTGCAAGTTCTTAGGAAAAACTATAGAAATTCATTTATCTCATTTGTGTTAATGCTAGGATTGTAGTTAGTTTCTTTACATCAATCTTCAATTCAAAATTCTCAAGTCTTTATTACAAATTGTGTAAATGAGTGCAAATTCCTTTGGTGACAACTTGATTTATCAACTATACTACTTCCATTGTTAGCTTGCCAAGAAGTTAACATCCAACATCATGGTTGAAAATAGGCTTTGATATCCTATTAAGATTAGATTAAGACCTAACTCTCAAAAGTCAGCTCAAGAGGGGAGGATTGGCCAAACCTGATCAGGAGTAGTTTGACCATATTCCATGCTAGTGGGGCCTCATAACAAGGTCAACGACACTGGAAACATCTAACGACTCTTTTATAGATAATAAATATTACACAAAATGAGTTCTTGTTCTTTTTGAAATCATGTGAATGCTATACCACTTTATTAGTAAAGGAAGGTTTACATAATAAAATATAAATATTCCTATCCCATTTCATACAGTAATGCAAAAATTTATTTGTAAGAATAGACAAAATAAAAGGGTTAGCAAAACCTCACTTTCCTACCTGGCACCCTGTATTTAACAGAAATTTCAGCACTTTTGTATCTCAAGTTCTTGTGTTCAAATAATTTATTAATTATCAATTACTTGAATGGACCAAGCCAGCTCAAAGGAGGAGGATTGTCCAAGTCTTATAATGAGTATTCATACCATATTCTTAGCCAACGTGGCAAATGTTAACAGTTTCTATAACATAAATACAAATGGAATTTAATGATAGGCATGTTCTACACTAATCTCTAGAACCTTAATATGTTCCCTCTCAAAGGAGATAAAAACGAATAGAGGTGTCTGAATGGTAAGGACATTCACATGAAATTTATAAGGAGCTCTAAAACATAAATTGTAATAGACCAAATTAGAATTCACAGCACAAAAATACACAAACCTTGGCAGCCTCAGCTATAATGTCAGGAAGCTCCATTGCAGTGACATCATTCAAGGCAGGAAGAGAGTTTGCAACCAACACTACCTGGAAGAACACATCTGTAGTTAATGCAGTACCAACATTAACGTTATAGGCATCAGCCAGGGTTGTACAGCAGCCAAGCTAAAAACAACTATAGTGTTTACTTGAAAAATGAAATCTCGATATTCATAAAGAAACCACACCAAAAAGTAGGCAGATTTCACATTTGAGACTGGGGTGGGTCCTACCAATAAATCTCAATACTACCAAAACATATTTAGGGTCCGTTTGGATCCAACGACATATTTTGAGAGGACGAAGAAATGTACAGAAAACTCACAAATCAAAGAATAAAAAAATAATAAAACACAAGAATCGAGGCAAAAGCGTTTTAGTCTTCTTTCTTCGCATATTTGTGAAGAATATGATTAAATATATATATATATATATATATTATAATTATTATATTAAATATATATTATATTTTTATATTATTAATTCATTCACATTTTATATTTATATTATAATAAAATAAGTATAATTAATTATATAAAACAATATAAATAATAATAATTATTAAAATATTCATAAATACATAAAATGATAATTAAAATAAAATATTAATAATAAATTTTTTGAAATAATAAATATAATTAAAAAATTATAAATAATAATTAATAATGATAAAAATAAATAATAGTAAACTTAAAATTAATTTATAATATATATTTTGTAATTATTAAAAATTTACATAATACCATTAAAAAGTCAAAATTACCTTTAATTTTATTTGTATCAAATATTTAATAATATTATTAATAAAAATAAATAATAGTAATAATTAATAACAATAAAAATAAATATAGTTATTTATATAATAATGTTATTATTATTAATTATTAAAAAAAATATAAATTAATTAATTATTTTTATTATTCATATATTTTTAAAGGTACGGGTAAATTTATAAACTTATATTTTACATCTTTTAAAAATATTAAAAATTTTCACACAATCATCACATCATTCACCAAATTCAATAAATTTTCCTTACAAATCTACTCTAACATACCCCAATCCAAACAATCTCACTTTCCTCTCAAATCACTCCAAATCCACTCCCTCAAATCTCCCTCCTAATTCAAACACACCATTAGTAAACTAAACATTTATTATTAGTAGTAATAGCTGAAATTCAAATCAAATTATTATTATTATTATTATTACTACTAATGATAATAATACTGGAAGGGGATTTAAGATAATAAAAAAAAAAACCTTTGCTGTCCAATACAGAAGTCCAAAATATAGGAAGCCAACTTACTTCAGTCCCACGGCGGAGGAGCTCCCTAGCTAGTGGAAGCATCCCTAGAACAATGTCAGCACCTGAGTTGTCTACAAAGAGTAAAGCTCTCTTGTGGCGAGGATTTTTCTTGTTTCTGCCCCCTAACATCCTCTCTTTAAAGTCATCAAAATCATCCACCTATATTAGAAATAATTAGTCAGTATTGAACCATCAACTACCCAAACAAACATGTTTAATTGCACTTACCCGCCAAGGTCTACGCATTTTATTGCGACTCATTCTGTAAATTTCAATAATAGTTCCTTTATGATAGAGATCCACACATGCACGAGATCCCCAGTCAAAAATGTTTGCCGCAAGAACACCTTCAATTAGTGTAAGCAGTCTTGATTCCTGAAACAAAGGAGGGTTTCATAGTACATTAGAAGCTGGGATTTCTCATTCCACCAGCAGAACCAAAAATACTACATATTTGTATACGAATTACAGTGTGCACCAGCATAAAGCTAACTAATGCATTTATACCATCACTAGCAGAATTGAAAAATACTACATATTTGTGTATGAATGGACCAGTATGCTACCAGCATAAAGCTAACTCATACAATTATGCTTTCACCCAAAGTAGTCAAACACAGTTTCTTTAAAAGGATATATTATTAATTAGATAAAAACCACTTGTTACAAATATGGGTTCATTATGTTAGAGATATGATGTGATTTGATAAGGCAATATCTTGCCAAATATCTCACATTATTAGATATTGTTTTGGTTCCTTATTATTATATTTCTTCTGTATTATAAATAAGAATACTCATGTGTGTACCCAATACACGAAATTCAATATATTTTTCTTCTTGATTTCTCCCTCCTCAACATGATACTAGAGCAGTATCATCCTTCCTGACTTGTTTTGACACTAGTCCCTTTCAACACCAGTCATAATACAATACATGAAAGAATAATCTTGACTCCTCCCAATTCCAACATGCTAGATTAAGAAGATTACCTCATCCATACTATCAAGTTCCACCAGCAAGTCAGGTAAAACAGCGAGTGATGCCTCATTTTCCCTATTTTACACACAATCCAAACAAATGAAGTTTTTATAAAATGTAGGAAATTGTCCATAGAATATAGCCATGAAAATGACATAAAATGAAGTTTACATTGCCTGCATGAACTTCTTTATTAAATAAAGAATATTTATATATTACAAAAACACAGTGAGCCTTGCTTGGACCAACAGAAATGTTTGTCTTGTGATTAGGTCATGGGTTACAGTAATTGTAATAGCTCCAGTTCTTATGTGGGTAAGCATTTGGCTGTGTATATATGATCCACGTCCAACCCAGATCCCATGGCGTGAGCAACGTGCAAGCCACCCTTTACTTTGTTTTCAGATTCAAATTGCAAATCCAAAAGGGCATAAATAAAATATATACATTAAAAAAATCCAAAATTTAAGGACCAATGGGCTATGAACAAGGTTGGATATATATATATATATATATAAGAAAAATCAAGATATTTTTACTTGAGGAGAAAAAAATCAACAAATCTTGATGAATATAATTTCAATTAAGGGAGTTCTTTTGCACCTTAAAAAGAATTCAATAAGGAATAAAAATAAAAGAATAATCAGTCCCCCTAAAACAATAATAAAAGTAGACTTGGATTTCCATTTTAGCCTCTCGAAGGATATGTACTGATAGTATTAGGAGAATGAGTAGCAAAAACAGAAATTACAAGGAAGCACACCACAAAGAATCAAGAGCCGTGATTTTCCCTTTCTTCCAATTTTACCATGTAAATGAAACTTTAATATTCTTAGCTAATTACCATTGAGCTAAGTAAATTGCTTTAGGAAAATTTGCACACATAATGAGGGACTTAAAAAGGCAATTCAACTACATCACGAACACAGGTAAAGACCCCATTTTTATTGTCTTCTACATAAAAAAGGTGAATACCTCTGCTTTATACTTCTGTAGGCATCAACAAACTGGAATTCCCTCAAGCATTCTTCCCTCATTTCCAAGAGGTTGGCGAGGCCTAACTTCCCATATGCCGAAGGCTCCTCCATCAACCTATTCAGTTTGTGGAGATATTTGATCAGTGACAAAAGCTCATGCTAAGGATAGTCTGACTCTTTTTAAAAGAATAGGGAAAAAAAGCTTATTCTTATGTTTGGTCTATGAATTTTAAGAATATATAATTTTCAAGCTTGGCTTCTAAGAGTGGATGTAAGTCACAAGTTATCACCAAAACACCATAGATTTGGTTTGCATTCTCGTCTATACCAATTCTCTTTAACTTACATCAATTATTTGATTAGCAATGTCTTATGTTGGACATTTGAATTTGATTTTACATGAAAATTGACACCATATTTCCTCAACTTGGTTGAAATTTTCATAAACTAGATTACTTTCAAAGAATGTTGTGTTAAGAATCAATATTCCTCCCCTAGTGGTCTCCATTTTCCAATCCAGTATGACTTCTGTAACTTTTCATCAAGCACACGTGGCCATTTTTTTCACATGCTACAAAATTAAAAACACAGGTTTGGGAGAGTAGACAGAGGTCAAAGTACCCATTCTAGAAAACTTGACATGATCAAAGCAAGTCAGTTGCATCCAAAAGCAAAGTCATGGCGCTCAGAAACTTGAGTTGCTCATCATACTTTGTATTTGTTAATGAGTATTAAAAACCATGAAATATGCTGCAAGAGCACTAGATCCACAATAAATCTTTAAAACTAATCCAACTAATTAAAGACAACACAGAAAAACTCTCAAATGGTAATTAATAAGTTCACAACAAGATAAGCAGAGTAACCCATGCATCAATAATAAAAGTAAGCCATCAAAACAGGAATGTTATGTCAATATTACCTGGCCAAGTGGGCTGAAAATGCACGAGCAAAAGCATCACCCCTTCTTTTGGCATCATCAGTTCCACCTTCACTTGCTACCGCCTATCATGTTTTAATTGGGAATCTCACAATCATAAACTACTTTCTAACAATTTGGCTTTAACGGTTTACTTTCAACAAGATGATCCATGCATTAGAAGTTGGAACTATACACAACACCGAGAAAGCCAAGGTTTGAATGTAACCCTTCAACAAGCTCAATGCTTAATTAAGACCCAGTCTAGTTTCGGAAAACATTTTGATTTCATCTATATTTTTCACCAATACTAAAAAAAGTCTTGTTTTCACTTTGTTTCCTTTTTTAAAGATTCAAAAATAACTTTTTTTTATTTACAAAGTTTCCTGCACAAATCTTCAAAAGCAGGAAGCAAAATAGTGTAGCTTTGTATTTATTAGTATAAAAGGAATGAAATAAAAAAAAAATCTCAAATCAGACAGAACTTACAAGATATATACAAAAACAATTACATAGTGTGATCTAACTGATTTTCAGAAAATTATGAAATCTAAAACATAAATAATGATCTTCATTCAGCAAATAGTATATCAATCATTCAATGTTGTAGGTTCACGTACTAGACAAGCTCACCTCTTACCATTTTATATATCTAATTCGGAGACTAGTAGGCATTTATTTTAACACTATCCAGCTGCAATATTACTGGTAAGCCTCATTGTTACCTTTGGTGAATTGTGGAATCATCCATTAAGCAAAAGCAATATATACTGTCAGCCAGAGGTTTTAAGACCACTGACAGAAAATCTCTTAAATTAGTTTGCAATATTCACAATTATTCCAGTAATATAGTGATCATGTTGGTCTCTACGGTGCTCAGGTAATATTTTAGGCAAGGTTTTTACATTTTAGTAATGGGAATGCAGTGAATTTGTCATGGTTTACTGTTTTCTGGTGTTTGGATTTCTGAATTTCTTTTAGAAGGGCATATTATTCTCTTTATTGCAAGTAGAACCTAAGGTTATATTGCCTTTTGGTTTCTTATCATGAGTACAGGCGTGTCCAATAACCCAATCTTAATGTGTTTAAACATTGAGGGATACAAAGGGACACAAGCATGAACACTGGGTGTTCCAACTTTCAAAAAAACTGATTACCTTGTCTACAAGATCTGACAAATGCTCTGATAAAATGGTGAGCCAATATCTACACGAGATACAAACTATTAGCTTAAGAAGAAAGACTATGATCTATCAAGTACAGATAAATTTCTTACTCTAGTTCACTGTTATCTGATAGGTCAATTGTATTTGGCTCATACCTGTAAAGAGGGGAATTCAATACTTATTAAAAACGAACGAAGGTAAATTATGATATCATATATATAATCACTTGGAGAAACCAATGAGTGAGCAAGCAAACAATAGCCAATAACTACAACGTAAACATAACTCATAGGAGTAGTTTGTCATGACAGAGGACCAATCTTGACCTTTAAATCTTATCTGAAGGATAAAGTTTGACAATTACATAAAAAAAAATTATAATGAACATTTACTCGTACATTAAACCAGTATATATCATAGTTATCAATCTTGGATAACAATGCACAACATCTAGCTTTTGAAATCACCATGGCAGGAGGTGAGAAGATTTCCATTTTAACTATTATAAAACAAAATAAGTTATGCTATACATAAATAGTAAATCCAAAAGAAACAAAATTAAAGGAATTTCCCATAAATAAAGTCAGTTTTCACATGCAATCACCATGATAATTAAGTAGAAGAAGAACATAACAACTTAGATAAACATTAGTAAAAAGTAAATCAGGAGGTTTAAAAGGAAGATAAAAGAATGCAAGCAGAAAACAGGAAAAATAAGTCCTAAAAGGTATGAAAGAACAGGGGACCAAACAAAGGCAACTTCTGTAGTGGAATGGTCAAGGAAAAAGGGTTTCAAATCCTATTTTTGTTTCAGAAGCAAAGAATGCATTAGAAAAAGAGGAGAAAACATAAATTACTCCAAAAATATCCTAAACAACATTTTTCAAGGATAAAAATGGATGTTCGATATTACGTGGTAGCACCATTATAGCATGCAAAAAGCTGGTATTTTGGCTGTGCTGCTATTGCCTTGCAAAGGCTGCCACTCAGAAGCGCTCCCTATTTGAATTAGATAGCAGCTCAGGTCCAGCGCTGTTGTAGCACACTGCTGACTTCTATGGCATATGTAAGTATGGATGTATATGCAAACACACATATCTTTATTGCCATATTTAGCAATATAAATCACCAAAACAAATAAAAACATGGGATGCCAAAAGATGAAAACAATGATCTCGGAGCATTCAGTGATTGTGCTTACAATTTTGGGTCTGCTAGTAATGGAAACACCTCCAATGTTGGTACTAGATGAAGAACACCGACATTTAGAGCACTTGCATCAGATCGCAGAGTACTTCCTTTTGACAGAGGAACCTCAAAACCCCCAAGTCCAGTAGTTCCAGCAAGTGGAGTCATTGGCACAGGTGCAGTAATCTCAGTTCCCTTCCGCAAAAACTTCTCCATCCATGAAATCTGCATTGAAAACTCTAAATCATAAATTTCTAATCGATTGAGCCACTTCAGAACTTAAGAAAATAACTCTCAAAACTCAATGACATCAAAGTCATAATGATCTGGAAGAATTTGCAAGAAATGATAAAATCGAACGAACAAGAACTCAAACTAAGCTTTAACATACATGCTCACTTGCATCAGTGTGAGAAATAGAAAATGTGTGTGAAAAAAAGGGAGAGAAAAGAAATAAAGAGAAAGAAAACTGACTCCGAAATCTACAACTCAAACTGAACATGAAAAAGAACATCATGATTGCAGTCATACAGTTTAGGATTTTATGATGGTGATTGCTTACTTGCAGTGACATGCAACTGATTGCAATCATGCTTTAATTATAGTCTGGTGTAATGGACTGAACACTAAAAATGCTACAATATGATACCCATAGAGATGTTAGTGTATAATACCACATAACCATACATAACAAATACAATCTAACCACCTCATTTCCTATGCATTCTAATTTCAACCAAGTCTATAATTAGAATTTGATTATTTTATTTTAGCACAGAAACATGCACTTCTGAGTATAACACCTTTTAACTCTTACCTTTTCAATTTATGATCTCATGCCAGATAGTTAGAGGTACTTCCATCATCCATTTCCATGTTCCTCACATTCTGTCTTTGGCAGCCATCCAAATTGGTAGGCAATTGTTCCAACTCAATTGAATATGATTCCAGGTAAAATCATTTTACATTATTCTATAGGAATCTTGTCAACGGAATTACTTAAGCTATTTTATTATTGCAGCATCAAGATGAACATCCAACACAAAAAAAGTGGGTCGACCTTGTTGATTGTAATGGAATTGATGCTCCAAAAAGTACATCCTATAAATTGACTTGAGAGTTATGGTAGGATTAACTATTGTTGTAAGCTGTCTATGTGGAAAGTTAAGCAAAACCAAACATGCTAAATTCATAACTGAGAAGTCTAGCAGAAAAACATCTAAAGATTATCCATATATCTTAAGCAAGACACCAGCATATGTTAGAAATTTCCAATCCCTATCACTTGCCTTCTCATTCAAATCTCCAAGCGGTGGGCCATGAATCTTGCCTCCTGTATACGGAGCACCCATTGGAAACCTTTCCACCAACTGATGAACCATGAGGTCATCTAAACCATGCTTCTCATAACTCATAAATGCACCTAAAGCTCCCAGAAATCCTTCGTGTCGCAGGAACATTGCTTGTGCTTCTCCATTTGACCTAAATGAGAAATAATATAATGAATCAACACAGTAATTTAATAGAAAGAAAGAAATATAGTTATGTCTTTATGTACCAGAAATGTACTGCGAAAGAAATAGTGTCCATGGTATAGGCATGACCCCTTATAAAAAATCCACCAAAAAAGATTCGCTTCAATCGAAATCGCAATGCATTCAAGTAAGCTATCTACAGAGATGAAAAGAACATCAGTTGGGTACCTTCTAGAAGAACAAAAAATAGAATAGAACGTGAAAATTACTGAAGATGGATGCCTAATAATGCTTCCATGTGTCACCAAAGCTAATTTTGATTTAGGAGTTATCTGTTTCCTTCAGGTTGCATTTAGATAAAGTAAACTACGTCCAGAAAATCTTATTTAAAAATCAATCTATTATCTTTTAAATGTTGAGAGAAAAAGGTTAGCAAATTTTCAAAGAACTAGAATGAAATTATGTAAATATAAGTTGGATGATTAAAAGAAAAAAAGAACTTGTTTTCCATATATTTGTACAAAAGCTTCTAGAAAGAATATTCTTTCAACAGTAATTTCTATTAATGTTGCTAGAGACCGAAAATAATTCATGAGCCTCTATGTAGTCCTTGACATCATACCCTATGTAGTCAAGAATTTAATTCTTCGACTCCCATTCTTCCAATCAAAGGTTTGAGTTTCAAATCAAGGTAGAATGAGATTGTCCATAAGTCACGCTTAATGAGCTCTTGCATAAGGAGCATGTTAAGAGAAAATAGATAATAGGACCATTAATGAGCCCCCACCTAAAGCTCAAACCCTTAAAATAGTTAGTCCTCCAGTAATATGATCTAGAGGGGGTCAATATAATTTGAGTTATAAAAACCTAAATTTTGATCTTACCAACTTCCTCAAACTGAATATCAACCCCCTCCCTTCCGTTTTCTCATCACCCATACATAAATTTTAAGTGAAATTTGCAATATTCAATTTATTAAATACAAAGAACTTCATTTTTACATGTCTAATTTATAAAAGTGTTCCTTGATATTTTAAATAACGAATTGAAAAATGGAATAAGCTGAATGAGATAGTGTAAATGTATGTATGAAAAATGGTAAAATTATAGTAGTCAACTCAACCTGGCCAATATTGTATGAAATCATCCTTAGAAGAGAAAGTGATATATCTTCGGGTCTGTATTCTTCAAGCTCTTTTTTTTCTGATATTGTTTTGCCAAAACTTGAGGCAATAGTGGAAGCTGATAGGCCAATCTAGTACAGTTTATTTATACCAGGAAAACTCGGTTAAGTTGGAACAGTTTCACTCCATGATGAATATTTATAGGGAAATAATAATAGCTGAAAATTTTTACCTTAGAATAGTCCAAACCCCCATATATATCCCCAACTAGCATGTCCATACTTCTATTATCTCCTTTCTGACTCAGCTCAAGCAACTCATCAAAACTGAAATTCATTCATCACCTTATAAATACTCAGTAGTTCAAAAATAGCAATATATAAGAACAACAAGTCAATGAAAATGACCTCTTGCACTTTGTTAACAGTCTTCCCAAACCCCAATAAGTACCACCCCCGACATTTGTCCCACTAACCCTCTCAAATTTCCCATCTCCATCAACCTATAAGAACAGAAATTAGAAGTCCAGATAAGAACATATTGGACTTTTGGCTCAATTTGGATAAACTTCTCAATAAATACCTACAAGAGAAGAAAATTAGAAAATAAAAGAATCAAGTTTCACCCAGAAGTTAAAATCATCATCTGTACCTCAATTTTTTTATTAAGACACTCCTCTTTTAACTTCTCCAAAAGCTAAGAAGCTTAAGTTAATTTTAACTTCTGGGAGAAACTTGATTCAGTTTACCAAAGAATATATCCATGGAGATAAAAAAAATTGATTAAATAAGGAAAAAAGACAAAATGTACCTTGATCATGCTAACACCAGATCCAATATTGACCAGAAGATAAGGGAATAAATCATTGGGTTCAATTTGAACAAACTCTTTGTGGCCCTCCATGTGTGTGAAAGCTTCATGACGAATTGCCTACTAAGTGGTAGAACTTCTAATCAGAAATTATTGACAGTGAAAAGAAAAAATGCAGATCAGTCAACACGAAAAACTATTACCATAAAACATATTGGTCATATATTCCAAACTAAAAGATAGAACTGCCACAGGTCAATGACATAAAGGATTAACATAGTTCTCAATGAGATCTTGGTTGGTAACAAGAACCATATAGTGTCAAGACGGAAAACAGAGTATAGTCACCTATAGCTATATAAAAATTTACACAAAAAGCACAGGCCAGTCTTGTTAATTAATTGGCTGTAAAAAAAAGCAAATTTATAGTTTCCTTTTAATCTTTATTTATTTCTTATTGTCTATTAGTTGCTCATATCTAGCTCAGTTGACCTAAATAAAATGCAAGTGAAACAAAAAATTAGAAGAAGGGATCCACCTTAAGCAAGAAGTTAGCTCCAGCCACAAGGCAATCCATTTCATCTTCTTTGTCAAGACTAACCCCAAGTCTTTCTTTGAAAAGGTCAGCGTACTTGTATGCTCCACCACCAGTAGCCTTTGCCACAAAATGAATTCGTTATTGTTGTACTTCAACAACAGCAAAAGACAAAAAAAATACTTATCCTTTTTCCAATAACTACATCTGGATGAGATAAGTGGCAAAAAGATACAGCTTTTATTGAGCAATCTAAAATAAATTATGATTGATGATTTGAAGAAATGATATATTCAGAAAAATAAAACAGAATCTTCTCAATAAATATAAACAGAATATTCAGAGACTCAATAGTTACCTTAATTATGCCATTCTGGTCAGTCAAACCATCAGAGTATCGTGGCTCCAACCCTATAGCCAACAAAAGAAGTTAAAAATAATAAATTCATTGTCCTGTGTAAAAGTATTTAGATATGTATAATGTAGTGAAATTGACATAGGAATAGAAGATTACAAAATGAAATTGAATGCAACATTACTATTTTAGAAAACAAATGATGAAAATAATAAACTAAGCAAGACTACCTACCACCACAGTGAAGCTGCTTTGAATGAATGAAATCCAAGCACTCATTAATCTTTCTCGTTTCAAACTTCACAAAGTGTAGCCTTCCACCAAGGATAGGGTAGCTTCTCCTGTTACCATTAGAAAACCCCAGCCGCTCTTTCACACTTCTCTTCCTTTTATCATCCACTGATTGGTCTTCATGTCTTGAAAAGTACACTAACTTTATCAGAGATCCTGCACATATGATCGAATAAGATTAAGTTTCAGAGTTCAGACATATTCCACAGGCTACCAGTCATTTATTTTCCCTAAATTAATACAGAATTGAGTCAATTTACCGACTGTATTTCCTTAAGGACAACAAACTGTGAAGAACCCAAAAAGAAAAAAAGTCAAACTGTGATAGGCCCTGTCATAGTATTTATTTAGTTATTCTTTTTTCTCCACCAGAGCTCTCAAGGGACAACACAAAAAAACACTAGAAATAAGGGACACTACCAGGTGGAAAGCCTAATAAAAGAATGATATAAAACGCGAGGGAAAGAGAACAAAAACCCTTTAAGGTTTAATAATGGAGGCCTCAAAAGATTGTAATATACTAGCAGAAATTGCCAATTCTAACTCTCAACTCCCACCAAAAACGAAACACAACAAAAACCGCTAGGCATCAAAAGGAACTGAAAAAATATCATTAAGTATACATAATAAAACTCCAACAACAAAAAAACACCAAATAAATTGCGTCACTATGAATTAATTCTAATAAACAGCAACTATTATATATACATATACCTCCAATATCAAGTGCTAGGTGCGACAAATCATCAGATTGATTAGGCAACAAAATGGTGGGATACTTCTCCTCCTCGTTCCCTTGAATCTCAGCTTTGCTCACATCAAGTTGAGGCCTCGAACCCGACCTGTGCATGGAATTGGCAGGCGTAGGAGCCATCTCTCTTTCCCCTTCACCACTCTCCAGTTGCGTGCGTGTGATGTTATTGCTGTTCTCACTGTCCTGCTTCTGCAATTTCTCTTCTTCGATAGTTCCAATAACTTGTTTTTGTAGCTGTTCCTTTTCTACAGAACCAGCCATCTTATATAAATTCAGAACCACCCAAAACCAAACCAAACCAAACCAAACCAATCCAAACTCGCTCCCTAACCCCACCAACCTGCCTCCCTCCGTCACTCCCCTATATTTGGTCACTGGTCCTTCACCTATCCTACATTCGCACAAACAAACAAACAACCAACGCAAATATTTTATCCATTCCATGCTAAAAATAAAAACAAATAATTCTATATTACATAATACAATGTCAATTACTATTTACTACTACCAGAAAAATTAACCACTACGCATTGCGATAACGGAGAAGCCATTTTTACGTCGACGAAACGATAAAAAAAAAATATAATGCAAACCACGAATTGAATTTGGATCTCGGAGGAAATGGAATTGTGCAGTTACGCGCCGACGAAACTGGTTTGGAATTTATTGAAAGGTCAGTGCATGAATGAATGTGTGAGAAGGAGTGGAGTGGGAAAGTGTTCCTTCCTAGATCAAAGGCTAAACAAGAATAGGGGTAATCATGTACCAAACATTCCGATAGAGAGAGAGTGATGTAATTGCAGAGTGCAAACGGTGCCATGAATCAATCATACTGTGATTGGAGTTCCACGCGCGTGTAGTCTACTCCATGTTCGTCGTCACTTCGGTACACTCACTTGTATCTACGCGCCCATACAGAGCGTGCTGTTCGGTTTGCTTGTTATTTTTTCATTATTATTATTATTATTTTCTTTTTTATAGTCCTGGAATTAAAATTAAATTATTACTATTATTATTATTATTTACTTTGTAATTAAAATTAGTTTGTAAAATTTAAAAAAATATTTAATTTAAAACTTTTAGAAATTAATTCTCATATAAATTAAGTCTAGTTTAAGAAAAAATTAATTACTTTAGAAAAAATGTATGAACTTCTGAAATATATCTTTAAATAATTTGAGAATTTTAGAAAATAATTTCAATCATCATTAAATATTGTAATATTGTCAACAGATATTGATGTGTAATAAGAGAAAGTATGATGAGACTTAATTATTTATTGTTAATATATAATTAATTTGTATAAATGTCAGTTGTAACAAAATATCATATCTCGTCACTATTAAAAGAAGATAATTGAATTTGACATAAAAAGTATTTTGATATATGAGTTTGAGATTACTCTCAAATTTTCAAAGACAAAATATCAAACTGTGCCAATAATATCATTTATTTTTTGTTAAGCATGAATAAAAGGCAAGCATGTTAAAACTTCTTTTTAAAACTATCAATGAAATTATGAAATTTCTATATAAAGATTTCTTGAGTTTATACATTTAAAACTTTGTCCATTAATGGTAAATGATATGATTTCGTCATGATAAATAACTACTTTAGATAGATATTGTGAAATTTTTACACCATAAAGATAAGACTTTTAAAGTCTTTCACAAAATTTGTAATCGTGTTTCAAATGAAAAAGTCTATAAATGATTTCTATAAATGAAAACTTGAGTTTTTTTTTTTTATTAATCATAATTTCTTAACGCTAAAATACCTTAATATAATGATATTATAATGCAAATTCTAGTCCTACATTTTCTTAGGTAGAAACAATAAACATAGTTTATTATTTGCAAAACATAATATACATTAGACTATTGATTAAAAAAAAACTTCACATGAATTCTAGAAAGACAAGAAGTCCAACATTTTTTTTCATCATTTTGGGATTCAATGTTTCATCCTCAATACCAATGAGAGTATGAGAAAGTTTGACTACAAAAGTGAATCTTCCTTAGATATTCTAAAGTATATAAGACTCTATAGAGTCTACAACTTTAAAACATCAATAGTTGAACAAGTCATTCATGTAAGATTCAATGACCATAAGTTTGCTAAGAAATTACTAAAGTTAGACGATTATTTTGTAGATTTAAACTTGCAAGAATAGTTGTAAAAGACAAAGACATACATATAAGCTTCTAAAGACTCGATAGATGATCTAACTAAGAAAAAAAAATCAAGTGGGTGTAATTCATAAATGGTGAAGCATCATCCAACAAATGTCATCATATGCAATCCAAACGAAGGTTTAAGGACAATATCACCCTACAAAGATCAATTTATGTTGATATCAGAGCTAAAAAAAATTAATGAAGCATTAGATGATGAAATTTGGGGCAAAGCTATACAAAAAATGCTTAATCAATTTTAGAAAAATGACGTATGACAACTATTAAGTCCACATCAAAACATGTCAATCATTGATTCCAAATACGCATTTAGAAACAAATTTGACAAGATAAGTTGTGAGAACAAAGTTGTATTAGTAGCTAAGAAATACTCACAACAAGAAGGTATAGATTACATTGGAACTTATGTCCATATTGTTATATTAAAAGGCAATTCGCATTTTTCTAGCATCTATTGTCTTCCATAAAATGAGGCTTCATCAAATAAAATTAATGAACCATAAAGAACCTAAAGCATTACGACATAGAAATAATTCAAATCTAAATTGAACATCAAGTTTGTGTGAAAGAACTTTAGCAAAAGGGACACAACATTAACAAGTATATGGAAATGTGTGAGATTAAAGGTTATTTCTATGATCCTCAAAACTATCTACCTTAAGTTAGTAAATATGTTCTATAAAAATTCAATGCCTTTGAAGATATGAAAATAATAGGGTATGAATTTCATCTCCTTTAGTGTGATAGTCTTTACCCACTCTTAAAGAATTAATAAAAATTTCAAATGAAGGGTGAAAGCTTATGCAAAGAATCACTACAAGATCTTCATTCTTCATCTTCACATTCATATCTCATAATTCCATAAAGTTATATTCATCTCATCAAGATGTTCCTTTATTGATAAGTCCTCCTTCATATAAAGCCCAAAGAATAATTTCTTGAGAAACAACCCTAAACCTTAAACCCTAAACCTTAAACTATAATGAAAATTTTCTCCAGTTTCAACAAAAAACCTAAAGTAGTTTCTTCATTTTCTAACACAAAGAACTTCATCTAAAAAAGACAAAAAAAAAAATATAGAAGGCTCACTCTTGAGTTCCTATAATCGACTCCTCCATGTGTCCAATATTGCCAAACAAGGACATCCATGCTCCCTATTTTTTCAACAAAGCATGCATATCGATGCACCACAAATTAAAATTATACTTTCTTGTGAAGTTCTTAATCATGATTGTGTTGGTCATCTTCTTGAACATCTTCTTGAAGATTTTCTTTACAACATAATAAACATACATAGGGGACTAGTCTTAATCCTATATCAAACACCCATGGATGAGAAATGGGTCAGAACTAAAACTCTAGTACCAATTTGTTTGGTATTTGATGAGCATAGTTTTACTCGCACCCAAAACCTTTAATTATATCTTTCTTTGACTATAATTATGAATAATTGTACTATTTTAAATAGGATTCATATAATTTATATATTTGGACCTTAACTACTATTATTGTTAATTTTGGATTTTTAGTCACAGCAGATGGTTTAATCCTTCTTACAACAGATGGTCTAATGGTTACATGGAGCAGACAATTTAACAACTCAACTGCTAGGACTTAACTGAAGAAAACACCTCAGCAGCATCAAGACTAATGAAGGTAAAGGTGTAGAAAGAGTATGATGTGAACATCTCAGTCTAGATGGTTTGATAAAATTGTCTACTGTTGCGAGTGGACCTGATTAATCAAATTCAAAGTGGCTTCTCTGAATCAAAAGGAGAAAAGAAATTTGAGTTAAATAATTATAGAATAAAATCTACAATATATCATAAATATATTTGGAAGCAAATAATATGGAAAGATAAGAAGAAACCAAATTTGCAATAGAATGGAAATAAAGTCTAAAGATTCTGAAAATTGGGAAACTGAGAATATGTGAACTATATTTAAACCATAATCTAATTTTGAGATCCATGAGCAATGAACCATATAAAAGAATACAAGCTTCAAGGAGAAGGCATCAAGCTTCACATTGGAAAGATGTTCATAAATAGATCATCGTACTTTTCTTAGTTTTCTTATTTTCTACTTTGTTTTGCCTCTGGATGGAAGATTAAGCTCTTTTTGGTTTATTCTCTTGTGATTTCACAATAAATCATGAGGTTATGTGCAATTAAAGTTTTATTCTTCAATAATGTAACAAATTATGCTAGATGATCTATCTTTTTGAGTTCTAATTTCTATTATTGAAATTTTTTTAACACGTGTTGATGATTCAATTGTGTTCTTTAATTGAAAATCTTGTTTAGTTTGCATTATTCTAAAAATATCTTGTTTCTTTAAGTCAAGAGAACACATGTTTCATTAATTATATGCTATTGAATTGGTTGACACATATTTAGTCAATTCGATCTTGTTTGAAGATTGGAAGAATGATATATATGTCAACTGATGAAGAATTCATGATTGAATGAAATTGATACTCAACTTGTTTTTCATTTTCTTGTTGTTATCTTTTAAATTTCTATTCAAACAAATACAATCCCCTTTTAACTACTCTTATTAACTAACAAATGCTGCAAATAATATTTGAAATGGGTCATACTGAATATATAATTGAATTTGTTGGGAGAGGACTCAAGTTTAACTAACCCTAACTATACTTAAATTATGTTTATCTTTGTTATAGTACACAATCCATTAGACGGTTTACTACTTGGACACTTTTATTTAGTTGAAACAACATTGATCAATATCCAATTAAGAAATTTATACCGAAATATGTAATGAACACTAAACAATCCATGAAAGTAGGACATAAATGTGTAAGGAAAGATCTAAAGACGTGATATGACTAGAAGAAATAATATATCTCTAAATTCATTATTGATGAACACATAGAGAAACAAAATACAATGATTATATAGAGTTTACATATTGCATACACTCAGCATTAGTTGAGTTAGCCTATATAAACTAACTACAACATTATTAACTAACTATACAACAAATAAAAAGAGCCTAATTGACTAAAAAAAATAACTATATAATAACAATCATACATTGAGCTTTATATAGTTCATCAAATGATCTAGCTAAATGCATATCATTAGATGGTCTAATAAAGTAAGATGACACATGACATTCTTAACAATATAAATTATGTAATGAAAAACTAATATTGTTTCTACCTTCAAAATTATATAATTTTATTTGTTTAAAAAGATGAAATATGCAAGTCACTACCAAGTTTGATTTCATACATCCTCAGGTTTATGAATATTATTTGATAACAACATTATGAAAAAATAATTTTCTCATATTGTACTATAGCCCAATCTTGAACATATTTTATAGCTTCAAATCATAAAAAAATCTCAATGCAAAACATGATTCTATGAATGTAGGATATTGGGCATTGGAAACAATTCTAAGATCTTCAAAGCAACATGAAAAAATTAGTATCATTATCAAATAAAATATGTCAATATTACTTGGAAGAATCCTAATTACCTTCCAATGGTAAGACCTTTCTTTTGTACCTTTCTTTTGTATTTTTTATTATCTTTGTTTCTTTTATCATAAACAAATCTTGAGACAAATTAAACAAATGTTACTTTTTTTCCTTCTTGGAGTATTTTATTTAGATATACATCCATTATATGCAGTGTTATCGATATCGGATAACTGATCATATCGGAGACCCCATAAATCCTTTATAAAGTTATAACAGAATTATTGTGGAAGGTGTTATGGCAGAGATAAAAAGATGTGTTGTGAATTACAATAAGTATAATGTTTTAAATGGGCCAAAAATAGGCCCAAAAACCTAATTTTAAGTAGGTTTTGAACTCTTAATTAGGTTTAACAGCTCATATAGTTGCAACACATTCAAATTTTATTTGAATAATTAGAATTTTAGGGTTTTATTAGTTAAAAGTTGGAATAGGCCAAAGACCCAAACTCATTAGGATTTTTTCAAAATTAGGTTTAAGGTCTTCTATCTTTTTCATGTGTCGCACAATCCCTTCTTCTACATTTTCCACCGTCGTCACAATGTGTGCCACTGCTGCCACCACACTAGCTCACCTTACGCCATTGCCACCATCTTTTTCTCTGCCTTTTTCGATATTTCCATTTTCCATTAGCATCCGATATGCCAAAAGCGGTCGCCATGAAAAAACCGCATTGTCATCGCCTTGTTGTGGCAGTGGTAAGAAAATCCGCCACCGCCTTCCGCTATGGCATTGCCATAACTGAAAACTGATAACACTGATTATATGAACATTGATTTGAAACACTTACTTTTGCAACTATATCATAATTTTTTTCATCATCTTGAAAATGTACGGTTTGGTCACCAAGAAGGTGAGAAAACAACATTTCAAATATTGAAAGTGAATTAAGACTAAAAAAATTATCCATCATATTTCACAAGTAGAGATATATTTGAAAGGAATATAGTTAGTTGGTGTCCTTTAAAAATAAACAAAGAAGAAACCTCCTCGACATGAAAAAATATACATAAAATTTAAAATATACATAAAATTAAGATATTGTTTAATTTGATCATATAACAAATAATTAATCTTAGTTGTTAATTATCATAATTGTAATTCTAGGCACCCTTTGTTTATGTACTTAAATATGTAATAATTGAAGTACCTCAATTACACCATTTCATATTAATATGTGCATAGCAATTTTTAACAAAAGGCATTGAATGGAACACTTTGATTTTCAATACAGTGATATCCTTGTTTGCAAATTTGTTCACATTGTTTCTTCTTTTGTAGATACAATAATCATGTTGAACAAAAATTATTGAGCTTTCGGAACATTTTTGGATAATAACTATTACACCTTCCATTTTCATGCATGGTGATGAGGTGTCCGTCCACCCACATGGGCCATGAATCATGTGACCTTGTGCTGAATTATATAATTCATTATATTCTTGCTTTGATAATAGTTTTTCATATACAATCTTGTTAATGTCATCTACGAAAAGGTATCTATTTGATGGATAAAAAAAATCAATAAATGAACATGTGACAATTTGCATTTTTGAAATCATATTATATACTTATCTAAAAGTAAAGCAAGAGAAAGTGTTGTTAGTAAATTGACTTGTATATGTTCAACACTAATGATTTGCTAATTAATCAATACTATTAAAGAGGACTTACACGCAACTGCCTTCCATAATACACATTTTTTTTTGTCAAATATGTTAAGAACTCATCAAATTTAACTTAAAAGATCCTATATATTAAATTAAATAAAGGAAATCTTCTAAATTTAAATGAATGTTTTAATTTTTTTTACCAATAGGGATTACATGTAAATGTTACAAACAAATAAGGAAAGTATGTCCAACTACATGTTATCATGTCATCATAGTAAATATCATCATAGTAAATTGATCTATGTATATATGACTTTTAACAAAGAAGGTAATATAACATTTTCTCCCTTATTTTAATCTTGAATGTCATTATTGGTACTTGATTTATGCAAATTGAAATATTTATCAACTTTTAATTTTGATTGGTTTCTTCTAATAAAAGAAGCCTTTTAGTCTCCATCATGATATAACAATAACTAAGAATTGTTGAAAGAGTCCTTTTAAACTTAATATAGTTAAAGCAAAGTCATTCTCTCATAGTAAAGAGATCTTTTTTGTGACTCTTTGAAGTATGTGTAACTCGATAAACAATATCATGTTTGTATCCATCTTCTCCATATGGAAATAAAAGTGAATATTGTAGAACAAGATAACTTTAATGTAACTCATGTTCTTAAGTTGAACATTTTGTGTCTTGACAATTATATTTTTTTTTATGTTATCTTCACCAAAAATAAGAGTAGTTACTTTAGACACATTCTTATGTTTCTACCATCCTTTTCTCTTTCAGAAATCAACTTCATTTTAAGCTCATGCATAGATTCACCTTTTAATCTTTCTCTAGCCATTTTGAAATGATTTTGCATGTGCATTATACTTTTCTTAAATTTATTTTGAATTTTTAATATGAAATTGAAAAGTGTATTCGATCTGAAACGTATTTCAGTTCTATAATTTAAAATACATTTTTAAATTACGAATCTAGATTGGTTGGGTATTATAAATTGTCTAATTTAAAATACATTCTTAGATTATACTTTTAAATTATGAATCTTGCATATTATGAATACTGCAAATTGTCTAATTTAAAATAGATTTTTAGATTATACAAATCTGAAATGTATTTATAAATTATGTAATTAACAAACCAAAAATTTAAACCATGAAAATTTAATTTTTCTTCTGCACCTTTATGCAAATTGCCTACGATTTGACACACGTCGTATGTACTCTGGCTTGCAATATGTTAGGAAACAAAGTGAATAGCCCTATAACTTAAAAGAAAAACTTTTCTTTTGGACCGCAAATAGTAAAAAATACACATTTCACAACTCTTTATAATAATATTTAAATTAAAAAATAATTAAAATATTAATTTATTAAGAAGTTAGTATATGTTTTTACTGGTGTCACTCTATCACATCATAACTTAAAACATATTACATGTATTTTGATCTGTCTCGATGGATACGAGGAAGTATTCAAAACAAACTTTCTTTCAAGAATAAAATTATTGATTGATTTACATAATTTATATATCAAATTGTTTAAAATATATTACTTACGAAACTGATTACAAAATTATATTATAAAATCATTTAAAATATACTATTTAATAAACTGACTACAAAATTACAAAATTGTATAAAAATGCAATTTTTTATCGTCTAAACAATAAAATTGTAAATTATGTAACATTTAGTATATAAAATTGAACAAAATTATATCACATTATATTACACTTAATTTTATGACATATATATCTCAAAGATTGATTTTATAATTATGTAATCAGATTAATAAATAATATATTTTAATAAATTTTAATAAAAAATTTCACATTTAAGTAATTTTTAAGATAGAATAGTAGCAGAAGTATAGCATCTCAGAAGAAATCTAGAGAAAAAGATTTTACGTAAAACTTTTGTATTGATCACAAATTAAATATTTTAAGTTGTGAAACTATCTCTATAGGAATGACTTCCATGTATAATTTGAGTAAGGATGCGATTCTCAATATAAGATATGAAAAATCAAAGCAAGATTCACCCCATTATGGAAATTTGCTAATTTTACTGTTTTCTTGCAAAATTTATAGGGTAATTGAATTCAATACACAGTGAAATTTAAATGAAAATATGGAAGAACATCATCTAATTGTTTTGTTTTCTGTCGGCCGAAAAGGGACCTTATTGAGTTTAACAGAAATGGGAAGGTCTATAACTATATGGTCATTGATTTAGACAATTAGCCAGAAAAATATAAACAATTACACAAAAGTAAACACTGGAGGCAAACTTAACCACCTAATGAGTTTGACAAACAACTAATTAAATTAAAAATAAATCATATAATTAAAGATAAAGATCACAAGCCTAAGCTAAAAGCACACTGTTAAATTAGGCAACCAATGAGATTTGACAAACAACGGTGAACAATTCACAGATTCACAATTCAAAAGTTTTAATCAATTGCTGCTTGTTGATTTAAGGACACTCCTATAGAACTAATCCTTTTTTAATCCGTGTCTTTGATCATTTGTGATCAAGTGAGAAGCCATAAAAAATTAATGAAGGTTCATGATGAAGTTTTCTTATTCATGTTTTGTATAAGCAACCAACACTCGAACACGCTCTGTTTCTCTCAGCTCCAAGGGTTATATCCTTCAATGCAAGGATGCATCACACATTTTACAGTGGAATTCCTATATTCATTGTCAGAACGTATAAAGCCGAATGACAGACAAACATATCCAAAACAAAATAGGGTAAAATGGTATGTTAGCTTCAGTAACGAAATATTTACGTGGCTCCAACACAATATCATAGCTTTTACTTTATTGTATGTACATATCTTTTAGTAGAAATAGAAACATAATTTAGCATACAAACCATGCAGATGACAAACTACAGACTGGGACATAAGTATTTACTTCACATTAACACAAATCAAATACTATATAACTAGCTCCAACCAAAACAAATCTGACCTCATGATGTCCATACAATGTCCATTCACTCTGTTGCCAAAAAGCCAAAGTAATGGTTGTTTTCATCATCATACAATTTAGAAATGCAAGAATGTCAAGCAGTGGCAGCTTTCTCTCCGGTTGTTCCCTGTCCATCAGCAATTGCTGAGGCACGTTTAGTTTCATAATCTTTAACGGCTGCTTTTATAGCATCCTCTGCAAGCATGCTGCAGTGAAGCTTGACGGGTGGAAGTGAAAGATGCTTCGCAATTTCACTGCATAAAATTAACAATGTGTTCTTCAACAACTACTAACCGGAGAAGAGAGCAATTAATCATGAAAAGGCATAACCGAAGCTAGAATCATATTATCTAGCAGGACTAGAAGTCATAGAGATAGTGCATTAATCTATAAACACAGCAAAAGATGAAAATATTCTTGAGCAGTCATTAGATTCATCAGCTCATAGTCATCTGAAGAGGACACAATATATATGACAGCACAACAACAAAACATCAAATATTAACCATCAAAACCAATAAAAAAAATGAAAATTTTGTGTTGAACTAGGCTGTGTTTTCTCCAAAAAAACATCTAAAGTAAATTTGTCCACATCATTCTTTGTTACTTCTTCAATTCCAGGCACTAAACTTGCTATAACTCTCAATTTTCACCTTTCTTACGGCTAAGATACAATTATGTTACTTTTCAGAAAGAGCCAGCGTTGTCTAGCACCTAATAGTAAGCACTCACCGTCTAGTCCAAAGAATATAATCTATATAACAAATCACATACTATACAAGCCATGTACAGAACAATAATAACCAATTGTAGCAAACGTTTTCAAGAGCTCCAACTCACGTGTTTTTAATCGACAAAACTTCCTCCATTTGCTTTCCCTTCACCCATTCAGTAGCTGCAAAGAGACAAGAAAGCTACAAATCAGAAACACCCTCAGTTATGGGAGGCACAAAGCACGAAATTTCATTCAACACCGTTAGGACAAAAACATTCGAGGAAAAAAAAAACGAAAATTCAAACGCCAAAAATTGCACAAACCCTAACAGCAAAGATAAGCTTGAAACTAAGACTAAAATATATTAATAATCAATTAAACAAAGAGCATATTACCGACGGAGGAAGAAGCAATGGCGGATCCACAACCGAAGGTTTTGAAGCGAGCATCGACGATCTTTCCGGTTTTCTCGTCAACCTTAATTTGTAGTTTCATTACGTCGCCACACGCGGGTGCTCCGACAAGACCCGTTCCCACAGCGGGGTCGTTCTTGTCGAAGGATCCGACATTTCGGGGGTTGTCGTAGTGGTCCACCACCCTCTCGTGGTAGAGGCGCGGCAGAACCCTAACCCCCAACGGTGGCGCCTCGAACGACGGCGTTCGAAGAAGTCTCTTTGCGCTTGAAGCGATTCTCAGCATTTTCCTTTTTATTATTTGGTTGTGGACGAGTGGTTTTGAGAGGGACACAGAAGAGGAAGACAATAAATAGGATTCCCTTTGAGGCGGTTTTGATCGGACACGTGGCGAGTGGAGATTCTTCAATATTTCTTAGAACAACGTTGCATTGGGCCTGACTTGCCGCTCAATAGTAACGGGGCAAATTCTTACAAATTCTTCCTGCACCCCATATTTTTTAAAATACCAATATTATCCTTTTGAGAATGAAGTTATGTATTGGTGTGTTGGAGTTGTTAGTCTATGGTGAAGTTTGGTTTGGTGGTTGCTGGTAGTTCGTGCGTGGTGATGGTGTTTGGCGATGGTGGTGGTAGGTGGTTATACCATATTGGTTTGTTTTCTTGGTTAGTTTTTCATTGATTTTTTTTTTTAATTCTGGAATGTAAAATTTTGAAACTTTTTGGATAAACGTTAATATTTATGATTTTTTTATTTTATATTGTACAATTTATATTTTTTATTTTTTTTATTTTCGATTTCACATTTTGAAATATAAATTTTGTATTTCAGAATACATAATTCGTAATACAATTTTTTTTCATATTTTTAGTATTTAATATTTTTGTGTAATTGTAGCATAATGATCGTTTAATATGGGGATAAAATCTTAATTTTGGAGCAAAGTATCCAATGAAGTAGATAAAATGTCATATATGAAAGAGTTCAATTTAATGAAGTTTGTGACCACTTAAAATGAATTGGTTGGAGAAGATTGCATTAGGGACTCTACAATAAATGCGGTAAATAGAATTTATTCATTTGTATACAAATTTTGACAACTCATGTAATTATGATGTAATGTATTTGTGTATGTATTTGGTACGCGAAGATGACTTACTTCAGTGTGGGTACGTAGGGTGGCCTTTTGACTTGGTTTTGTGATTATCATAATTAAATTTGACAAATCAAATAGACAACAAGGAAGAAAGACATGTAGTGTTAGGTTGTGAAAGGGGTGAAAAGTATAGAAAATAAAAACACAATTTAGAGGTGACTATAATTGGTACAAGAAAATATGATTGTCCTTCTAAATTGCAGGGTAAACCTATTCGCAATGGAGAAGGTTGGGTATTGAAGATAATATGCATAATCATGAAATAACTTAAGTTTGTCATCCTTATGCTGGCATATTAAACCAAATGAACATTTCATGGTTGTTGACATGACTAAAAGTCTAGTGATGTAGATAAACATAGTACTTACTTTGGAAGAGAATAATGAGGAGAATGTCATAACAATAAAACAAGTGTACAATGTCAAATATGCATACAAAAGATCATTGGGAGGGTCTATAACTAAAATGCAATAGTTAATGATATTATTAGGGCGTGACAAGTGTATTCACTAGAGTAGGTGTAATGAGTCTTCACAGGTTGTCATTGGTGTTGTTTGGACACGCCCCAATTTAGTTAAACTATTGAATGCATTGTGTTGTTGATGGATATCACTTACAAAACCAACAAATATAGGTTTCCATTGCTTGAGATAATATGTGTGACATCTACAGGATTGACTTTCTTTGTTGGTTTTGTGTTGTTGACAAGTGGACAAGAAAACAACTTCATTTTGTCTCCTTGAAAACTTAGAGAGTTGTTTTTAAGGTCAAATGTCTTCTCTCAAGTCATTGTTAGTGATAGAGACCTTGTTTTGTTATCAACTGTCAAATGAAATGTTTATCATTTGTCCAACCAAAAACTTATAAGACAAAGTAAGCACATGTTCATTTGTCCAAGTATATGAGCAAATTTGTCCAAGTATATGAGCAAAATCGCTATGTATGTTTAGTTAGACGAAGTGCTTGCATTGTTGAGACATAATACTTATAAAATTATGTTTTATACTTTGTTGTTAAGCAAATAATCAAAACTAAAAATTGGGTATGTTGAACTTTGACATAACAATCTCCCTGCTTTTTTATAGTGTTTAAAACAATAAAGTTAACATGTATATTTTTTTAAAAGTGATTTCAATGGATCAAGTTTTCAAAAAAAAAAAAACCATAAAATACAACATAGGGTAGTAATAAAGAAAAGAAAATTCTTTATCTTTGGCTTCTTTTTGTTAGCTTCCCCTCAAATGGGCATTGTCGGTTGAGGTTATAAAATCTCCAGCTATGTGCCTCTTACCTTAATGCATCTTCTTCTTTGGCTTCTCCCCTTTAAGCTTTATATTTGTTCTTTCCCTTAATCTTTATCTTGATATTTTGATCTTTTTCAATGTCTTTGACTTTAAACTTTGAAACTCTTCTCCAACTTTAAACTTTAAAGTTTATATTTTTTCTTTTCCTTAAGGCTCATTAAAAAGATAACCTTAGACCAAAGGATGGATGCAAACTCCTTTTCTATGAGTTGGAACTATCTTCTTCCTTACGGGTCAGATGACTAACTTCTCCACCAAAGTAGTGCATGAATAAGGTTTCTTCTTGCGTTTGATGCATTCTAATTTGACATAAAAAGTGTGTCTAAGGATTAGTAGGTGATTGTTTAAGTTACATAGACTCAATAGAGATATTAGTGTTAAGACATTAGACAATCTAGACACTACTAAAGGATCTAATATCCCAGGATAAGATAGTATGTGATTTTTGATGATAACAAACACTATAAGATGTGTTAAAGATATAACAAAGTTAATTGATGTGCAGGTATCAAAGCTTAAATTGATAGATAGTCTAAAGTTTTAACATACTAGACGGTCTCACAGTGATTAACCTATTAGACGGTCTAACTGTGCACAACGTGACAGTTTCGCTTTGTTAAACATGTTAGAAAGTCTTTTTATGTTTGACTCGTTTGACAATCTTAATGGATTACAACTTTCTAAACGATCTTTAAATGCGAAATGTATTAGACAGTCTAGTCTTAGACAATCCAATCTTCATTTTCGTGATAGACGGTCAAACATGTTAGGGAAGTTTCTAATCTTAACCTTTATGTTCTTAAATTGATTTCTAATGATCCTTGAAAGTTTTCAAAACTTTTTTATATTATTAACTCATTCAAATCAAATTTTTCTCTCAACGTGTTAATTGAATCATTTTGGAAAGTTTTCAAAATTTGAATATAAAATAGAGGTTCTCGAAAACTTGGTATCTTCGTCTTCTTGATTTTATTTGAATGGAATATATCTTTTGAATGAAATATAACATTGTAAATATTAATGTGCTTCAACATGAAAAATTATGCTAGTTTGGAAGGTTTTTTAAAACACTATTAAACGAGAAAGTTTTTAAAAAACAGAGAAAGAAATTAGATTCAATTTCGAAATTATGTTTTGATAAATTAACTCAAAAATACATTCTAATACACTTCAATGTTTATAAATTATGAAAACATAAGTTTTGAAATTATACCACAAGTAGGTTTCTTTTTCTTTTTTTTTATCAGCAAAGAATAAATAAAATAAAAAGAGACACTTCAGGGGTGTCTCAACCCTTATACAAAACCTCAAATACAAGTATTCTAGTACCCTACCAACTAATGATCCAACAATACACAATCCCAGTACAAAATATAAGAACCCAACAAACACAGTTACGTCAACCCACCAAAAAGGTCACACCCTCAAACAAAGACATACAAGAGGTTTTTGCCATCAGGCTGAATTACCATAACCAAGTGTCAAACTCGACAATAAAAGACACATCACCCAACAACTAAGCCAAAACTTTGTAACAGGCAAACTGTACCAAAAATCCAAAAGCTAACATCAACAAACCGATCCTTCGAGGATAATACATAGACCAGATATTGCCTGCAAGAAAAACGTAACAGCTTCCAATCATAGTTCTGAGCAAAGAACTCAGTCTGTCCCTGCCAAACAAAATGTCCAAGACAACCGCAATACAGAGCAGAATCATCAGTCTGACCCTGCCAGATAGGAAATACCAAAACAACCTGCACAACCACTTAAAGCTTTCCAAGCCTCAGTCTA
>Ga0123342_1001617_pt1 | contig 37825 bp, 32 predicted proteins | sample Turbeawhitnodule_FD_89960 | JGI IMG/M metagenome (GOLD analysis project Ga0123342, IMG submission 89960) | Root nodule microbial communities of legume samples collected from Mexico - Turtle bean Mexico white nodule | ecosystem: Host-associated > Plants > Roots > Nodule | place: Mexico: Nepantla...
CTTGTCAGTCGTGCTCCGGAATACCCGGGGAATATATCTTCTCTATGCGCATATTCCTTATTCTTCGGAGGTGTATCTTAACCACCTAAGCGTGTAACATAAATGCCGTTACATTTATTGTGCGTCCGGTCGTCCGGGTGGGTTCGTCCGGTGCCTACTGGTACAACTTGTATTACGATAAATTTTGTAATATTCACAGTGTCAGATGTTAATATATCTGCAAATATCTTTCTAGAGTTTTATATGTCAATATTATCAATTAAAGATTAGTATGTTAAAATCAAAATAACATATTGATACCTGTCAGTTTAGGACATAAGTTGTCATATTAAATTAACATTCAGAAATCGATTTGAAAAAAACGATTACTACATGAAAGATTACTGAATTTGATTTTAATATTTCAAACACTACTCACGCAATTTCCTTGTATTTTAAGACTCATTTGGAAGAGAAGGTAATACTTTAAATGTGAAATTGATGGTTTATTTATCCATCTATATAACATCTAATTCTAAGCTCTTTTGCTAAAAAAAGCTTTTATAAGCAAAATAATCCAATAATATAAAAGATTTCGTTTAAAATTAATTGCATACGATGAGTCCCATTACAATTTCAAAAGAAAAAAATATACAGCTTCTCGCCCTACTAAAAAACTATTCAAGGGAAAAGAAAATGAGAGAACAGGGAATTTTTTAATTAGAATGAGTGAGAAAACTTAGATATTTGTGTTTATAAAAATCCTTTTTTCTTCATCTTCTCTTTCATATTTCAAAAAAGTTCCTTCTTCTCTATCGTATCTTCCTCTATTCTAACAAAGGGTAAAAGACAATAATAAAAAAGGTTAATGAGAATAAAATAGCCGCAGCCTCATAAAGTACAAATTGTGAAGCTAAATATCAACAGCTTCTAAGAATGGAGTCGAGCTCACTCAAGTCTTCACGTAGCTACAACTTGCAGAAGCTCAACATTTAGTTCAAATGTAGCTCCAGGCTGCAACATCATAAACAACTTTTAACAAGCACATCTTGTAGGCTAATCATTTTCATTAAATAAACACAGGACCTGTTTGGATATAGTCTGAAAGTGTTTTCAGAGGTTTTTTTTGCTGGATTTCGGATAGAGAAACTCTCAGAAATACTTCTGACCTTGTATCTAAAGACTCTGATAGATAAGTAAAATGGGACTACATAAACGACCATATCATCAGTAAAGTTTTCAATTAAGATTCAAGGTGAGCGTGACAAAATTGGCAATACAATTTTAACGACCATCCTACAAGCCACTTATCCATATATATATTTAGTTAAAGTTTGTTCAGATAGATATCTCCTGTATAACTTTTAGAAGAAGAAAAAACAAGATTTTTTTATAAACAAATTTATAAAAGTTCTTTTGTAATTTTTCTAGATGTATGAACTAATTTTAATTTATATTTTTTTTCTGTTCTTCCCCTCTGGAAATTTCAATAAGAAGTTGTCTAGAAACGTATATATTTGATTCACAAGAGAAGGTTGATTAAACAAGTAAGAAAACCATAAGAGAGAATTACCGGAATCTCGTTCATTCCCCTTTGTCCATACCCATTTTCAGGAGGAACAATAACAGTTCGCTGCAACCATTAAAAATAAGAACATAAAAGGAAGTATAACAACAGTTTTAGATGAATGAGTACAACAAAAGAGGAGCAGCATAGAATAATGATGTTAGAGTCACCTTTCCACCAACTCGCATTCCCTCCACTATTGTGTACATAGCAGGTGGAGGTTTGGGTGCTGCTTGAGCAGAGAATAAACCATTTGGATTATCAACAAATTCACGTTTCCTTTCCTTTCCTGGGGGAGCTCCCACCCTGAATTCGTACGGCTTTAAGAGACCAAAACACGCAGGCATCAACACCACCAAATGGTACATTTTAGATGACTTCGCGGACAAAATTTAGAAAGAGAAACAGGTTATAAAACCTGAGCAATGATACGATTTCCCGCTAGGAGTTTAGATTCGCGACTGGATATAGCTGTGATTCCGCGATATAAGCAATCAAAGTGCACCTGTCAGGGAGAACTAGAAACGAAAAGTAAACAAGAAATAGAAAAAGCAAAACGAGATGTTGGGTTGGGACATGCAAAAGCTCACAAAGTGTACCTGAACGGTTGCTCCCTTTTCAGCTACTGGACCTTTGCCCTCAACCAAATCATAGTATTTCAATCCATCGGCTGAATTAAAGTTAGGATAAATTGAATTTGTTGTTGGGTAATTAAGTATAATTTGCGAAACAGATGGAGATTTAATTAAAAGAAGATTGAACTAACGAGTTGTGATGTAGTCCTCTTGGGGAACTGTCTTCTTGTTGCGTCTGGCCTCCGCCGGCGGAGAGAGCAAAAGGAAGGTGAAAGGCAACGATGAAATGAGAAGCGCCGTGGATCTTCTGGAACCAGAAAGTGAGAGTGGCATGGCGATTCGCGTGGACCTGATTCGCTTTGAATTTGAAAGCATTGCCCCTCCATAATCAATGCTCCAATGCGTTGAATTAGAAGCGCAAGCGCAAGGGGAACTCATTGCCAACACTCTTTCTCTCTCGCTCGTTCGCTCGCCAAATGCTTCACCACCTCTGGTTTTCTTTTAATATATTATCCTAGGAGATAAAATGACCAATTTGCCCTTTTCTCTATTTCTTATTTATCCATGATTAATTTACTTTGTTAATGTGTAGTGTAACATAAAGAGGGAAGAATCGTGCTTGTTTATCATCAATAACCATTGGGCATAATTGGACATACATACATACATACATATATGATATACATACATATCTTTATACACATATTTTGATATGCATCCAAATACATGGTGTGTGAGAAGTTTATAAACACTGCTACAGTATAACCAATACAATAACTAATTCTATTTAACCTATGTCAAACAAAGCCGTTACGTGATGATGCATTGATGCAGCCTCAGTTGGTGGCAGAAGATCTTGACACGTGTCACGGTCCAGTTAGAAGGTCCCGCTTATCATAGGTTTCGTTATCAACGCTGGTGACGATGGTGGCGGTCTGAGCAGCCATTTCTGTGTCTCTGGGTGGCGGCGGGTGCGGCGAATGTTCCGGTGTATGCTCTCCCGGGCTCCCACCTAACGTTCGAGTTTCGTGGCGTCCTTTTGACGCTTTCTTCTTCAGGGCATTCTTATGCCACTGTTTCAGCGCCCTCGACGTTTGGTCATCAAATATTGACTTCTTCATCGTCGATCCCATCTGCCACAAATTCAATCACCACACACGGTTACTTCTCCTTCCTCACTTTTTCATCTCTGTTACTTTGCTACAAAGGGAATAAACCATGACCAAAACCAAAACCAAAACCAAAACAACAGCTTTAATTTCATATTTTTTTTATAATTTCATCTTCTCTCGCTCTACATCTTTATTCTCTCTGTTAACTTAGATATTGAATGCCAACTTAATAAATGAACCAATATTGTAAAAACGAAATAAAGGAGAAAAATGGTGTGAAATTGAAAAAATTTAATTAAGCCAAAATAATAATATGATATGAAGGATGTAGTGAATGCACCTGAGTAACGAGTGCGTAGAGTGGAAGTGTGACATAACTGCAAACGACTTGAGCTCCCAGCCTGCAAATTTGAAGTTAAATTATTGAATATGTGATGGGATCCTGTGCTGTAACCACTGCAATGGTATCTGGCTATATCAATTTCATATTGGCAATTCAAGATGTTTCATAAAGGAATATATTCCTCCTCTTGTATAAGGTAGTGTTAAGTGGAACTAGTCCTTGTACGCAGCACTGTCATAGGACAGGACTTACCCAAGAGCTACTCTGATGATCATGAGACGATCATCCTCGTAAAAGCAAGATGCCCAGCCGAATTCATACTGCACCAGAAGGAAGTGATTTAAGGTTTGTAGAATCAAATGCACAATGGTGAGAAGAAGAGAATTGGAATTATGGAGTGTTTATTACCCATGTCCACCAGAAGTATGTCAGCTCAAATGCATTCTGGAAATGTTAAACCAAGCGTCAAGTTGTGAGAAATTCTTCGAATATTCAGGATCTCAGATATGCATATACATTTGTTAAGATACTATACTGTTAAAAAAGGAATAGATAATGACAGAAATCTGTGAAAAAGTAAAGGGTGAGTACCTGAAAGAGGACATAATGGATGAGATAAAGAACTAACTGAGGCCATGCAAACCAAAAATACTTGTCAGAGACTTGCACAAGAGGGATCCCCTGCACTACAGCATGCCTTTCTTTTATGTCAAGTGCCATTCGAGTAATAATTGCTTGAAGTTTTGTTCCAACAGCAAGAATCACCTTCAAGTTAATCAATCATTAGTCTTGTTGTTTTTTCGTCTAAACTGAAATGAACACCATTGACAGTGAAGGTATGTCTGCTCACCACTAGAGGGAGAAAAGACACCCAAAAAGCAGCATGCCATCCTGAAAAGTAGTCACCAATTTCTTTCAGTAAGAATTTGAATGCAAAATAGGGAAGCCAATTGATAAGTAGGTGAGGGACAAACCATGGACATTCACAAGCAAGAATAACACTACTGATCCCCAAAGTATTGGACTGCCAAAAGCAGATGTGTTCATTAGAAGAAACCAAAGTTTAAAGGATTCATAAATAAAGTATCCTCCTGACATCATGACTCCACGAGGCTAAATTACTATAACAAAAAGAAAAACCAAAGTCTTGGCGAACTTTGTCAAATTTACCTGATTCCTACAACTACCTTAAAGTCATCTTCTAATGACCTCTTGATATATTTTTGAAAATCGAACTTACTTCCCGGTGCTAAATGGACCTGCAAAAATGAAGGCGGCATTATTAGTATAAATGAAAAAGAAAACAGTGCAGGCATAATACTGATGTTGCATGGTCAAAATTACTAACAGTCACAAATCCATGTCTCATGGTCAAGTAGTCAGCCCTGCGAACAGATCTGAAAAATTGTCGAAAGAAGCATACCTGAAAATTGATCAACAACATATTTTTGAAAGTGAATTAAAGCAAGACATGGACCGACTAATAAATTGTGATGTTAATATCACCCTTTTGTTCCTTATATATCTTGGTATTCTATGTTCTCGGGTGCTTTAGATGTATAATAGCTATCTTGACTCCCTTTATGAGTTGCCAATCATATGTACCAAAATCTAAAATAAAAAGATGAACCAACCTCGATACCTGCTTTCCATATACCGATAATTGGTTCCGTAAATCAACTATGTTTAAAGAATACAGCTTCAATTACATCTCCCAAAGAATTACTCATAAAAGAATGAATACTCTAGGAGTGGACATAAAAACCTAGATATGAGGTATTTATGGTGATTCCTTCTGTAAATTTTAAAAATCTAGCATATGAAAAAGAGTTGTCAGTGATAAATGCTTACAAAATAGAAGGAAACTGGCGTTTTAGTCCAGAAACTGCTGTGATCCCTCACAAATGATGTCTCGTGAGTAAGTCTGAATCTTCTAGGATCTGAACATATATTACACAATTCAGAATGTTAAAATTATGAAGACTAGGTACTAATGAAACTTGAAGCTGCAATAAATTATTAATGATTCATTGCTTTGTACCATTCAAGGCATCTTCATCCACGACATGGTCCTCCTCCCATGCCTTCCACCCACGAATCTGTCAGAAGAAAAAAAGGCTTTACCATTCATATAATGAAAAACTGATTCCCCCATTAGTTTACATATTTTTTATTCCTTGAATGAATAAACATTTTTAGGCCTGAATCAATACCAACCTTTGCTCTTCCAAGGGTCATTGTTATGGCACTGTATATCACATGGAAGACAGCCAAGAAAAATATAAAAATGTGTAACTGATGCAACCCGTTCACTGATATAAGAGGCAGCTTCCCCTACACAACACCAACATTCAGTAGCATGAGCTTTTCACAAATCTGCCCAAAATGGGACAATTGCAACGACTCTGATGTGGAGCAATCCGAAACTTTATCACAAGTGGAAGTATTAAAATTGACAATTTTCTAGTAGTGTATACTATAATAAAAAGAATGGGTTTTAAAGCATTTTACGTGATATATAAAGTTGCTTAAATTTGTTCAGGGTTTCAACTTCAAGATCTAAACATGCAACTGCTACTTGCAACTGAAGTTATCTCTCACATTGGTTTTATCTATCAAAAGAAAGATTGTCTTATCCTTTATTAAAACAAAGATCTCGAAGAGTTGGGTACCGGTTTACAACTGGGGCCTCCACCACCACCAGATAGAAATCTACGATCATATGATAAAATTCTGCGACGATGGCCACCTCCTTCAGCACTCTCGCCCCCCTCTCCCTCAGGTTCAACTTCATGTTCGGTTGCGGCACCCGCTTCGGCTGCGGCACCCTCTCCGTGTTCGGTTGCGGCACCCGCTCCGTGTTCGGTTGCGGCACCCGCTCCGTGTTCGGTTGCGGGACCCCCTCCGTCACGTTGGTCAATGGGAAGACACGGTAGCATTGTGTGTGCATACTTTTGGGGAATACACACTTTAGAAATGTAGTTTTGACCAAACGTTAGAAGTAAGGAAATAAATCCCAGAACCATAAGCTCTGCATGGCAGCAAAGAAAGAGAAGAATTGATTACTACGTAGTGATGGATGGGGAGGAACAAAAGAAAGAAGAGAAACATTAGTATTCATGAGGTTGCTCACCGGCTTTAATCTTCTCAAGAGCTTCTAGCAAAGCATGTTTCTTTTTTTCTTCAAACATCTGAAACCAAAAAAAGGAGATTGATTATGATCCATGATGGAGGAATCCGTGAACAAAAAAATATATACATTGATTGTTGTTAGGGTTATGGTAGTACCCTTGCGAATTTGTGTATGATTTTTTCCAAGAGTATAGAAATGAGGACGATAATTGCACAAACCGCGGCGACAGCCCATGTAGGCGTGAGATCTAGCTGTCTGGAGTCACCGCCTCCTCCTCCCGACATATTGAATTAAAGATTGAGAATGCGATTTGTGATGTGCAGAGTTCAAATTCAATTATTAGAGTTGAGAAGAAGGTGGGTGGGTGGCATGGTTGATCGTGTTCATGGAAATGTTTTGGTTCGTTGTTGTTGTTGCATGCATGCATGCTACATTCTAACAACTATCCTAAATGAATGGAGAGGAACAACTAACGCTTTCACTCTGGATTACACCCATATGTGCCATCCAATTTTATTCTTCTTCTAACTTCCTCCCCCACCTCTAGTTTTTTCATAATATATATCTACAAATTTCAATGTAAACATAATCATCTTTTTTCTTCATTTTTTTTTCATAGAACAAAATAAAAAACTGATGGAATTGACCAAAAAATATTTAACATTGCTTAATTACAATCTTAATAAATAATAATATTTTTACTCATTAATTAACTTTTAATTTAACATAATTACAAAACTTAAATACCTTAATAAATATTTTACTATTAATGAAGGAATGTGCAACAAATGTTAATTATAATGTATATTAACAGAGAGGGAAGAGGATTGCAATACCATGCTAGAAATACATTCCTAGTGTGAAATGTTCTTGTTTTCATGAGAGGACGGCTATTACCTTTAATCTAAAAAAAATTAAAATCCAAATTAAAAATAACTCCTTTAACTAAGTAAATTCCTACTTATATCTTTGTAACGAGTCCCTCTTTGTTTTATTGACTTATTTTTTTTTTTTAAAGTTTTCTTGTTAGGCATCCTCTTTGTTTTATTGACTTATTTAAGTAAGTGCTTTTTAATTGAGGGGAAAAAATCCTAATAAAATAAAATAAAGTGTAATAATTAGCATAAATTGTGTTTTATAGAAATAAACACAAAAAGTAATAAGCTAAAACGTACTTATTTGAGGAATAAAGTGCTCTGCATATTCACCTTCGAATTGAAACTTGAAAAGCAATGATAGTGAAGAAATAAATTTGTACAGAAAAGGGTGGTGATCCATTAGTCTGTACAGATGGAAAGACGAAGGCTGAGTCATAGCTGGGAAAGAAGTCAAACGAGGGACATTTAAAAGCGCAAGATAACATGTTTGGAGAATTTCTTTTAAATTAAAAAAGGATAAGAAATAGTTGCAGTAAGAAATTAATGGTGAAGGAGTGAGGCAAAGGCAATCTAGGGGAACTTATTTTGCTGGGAGTAACCAGGAACAAACACAGGGAGCTGGCCACCTCTATGTGATCTACCTTGCTGAAAATCCCTTAATGTAGAATCTCTATCCGGAATACCAGTTACTGAACTGCTAACTCTTGTTCCCGTATTTGGCTGTTCATTCACAACGGGACTGCCAAAGAATATAGATCGACCAGTGTACAATAACTCTGTTCCAGAGATCTGGGAACTGGCAGGACCTCTTGATGAGGATGAGGACGACACAAAGCGTCCCGCAGCCTGATCCCAAAACACCGACGATCTTCTATTATCTGAAACAGCTAAGCTGTTGCTTCTCATTGGCACACGTGCCACATTTTCTTGAACTGGTTTCGTGTTCCCCCCATCACTTTCTTTAGCTGATGAAGGAGACTGGTTTCCCGATGGTTGTTGATACATGGGGTTGAAATGGTCTCTGTTCGAACTGGGCTGCATTGGTGAAGGAGTCATGTTTGAGACTTGTGGACTGCTGAAGTTGCTCATACTGTGATGACATGATGCATCCATATCATCCTTGCTCGCTTGGCTAGGAGCGTATGAGCTCTTCGAAGGAGATAACCTTGATGTCCCCGCTGTATCATATTTGTTATGAAATCCTTGATGATTGCTAATTGGGCTGCTTCTTCCACTCACATTGCTACTAGATAAATGATCCACGTCATATGCATGAGGTCGAGAACTGATTGGACGTAGCACAGACGATGATGCTCTAGCTTTAGCAGCTGCCTTAGTTGCCTCATTAGAATCCAATTTCGCAAGTTTCCATGCACTTATCCGCACAGGGCGCTGGTTCAACTTTTTCCCTTTGTCAGATAGTGGTTGTACTGCATCTGGATCAACAGTGGATGGAAGCCGTCCAGGCTCCAAATGTGGTATAATTTCATCCTGTTTATCCAAGACCAGATAGTTAATCGACGTAAAACAATAACTTAATTTATTTCAGAAACTAAGAGTAAGCATAGTAGCTGTTGTGACAGTTTTTATTGGCATGCTTTAAACAATGCACCACTCGTGTCTTCAACTGTTCACCTCTAGCAGTTTTTTTATTGCTAACCACGGAAATGCAAAATAACTAAAAAACATAGAACATACTGTGCCAAAGTATAACGGCTTCCTCTATTAAAGTGTTATGGCATACTGTGTCTTGCAAATGCTTGTTCCACTCAACTCTCGTTTCCTATCTCTCACCATAATTGTCTGTATGTAATGTTCAAAAATGGGTGATGCATCTTTCAATGAAATTACTGGTCATATGGTTCATTTCAGGCAATTAGACAGAGATGGCAGTACCGGGTGATCCATAAAGATCCTTGGAGGTGTACACCAGGCACCTTTGTACTGCAAACTCATTCCAACGGAGCTTCTTCCACTCATTGCAGTGACAGCTGAACTAGTAGGAGATGATGGTAGACTCTGTTGTTCACCTCCATCAACTGAAGGACCAGGTGGTTCACTTAGAGTTCTCATGGCAACAACATACTCGTAAGTTGTGATACCCTGTAAAAGAAGAAGTCAACTTCGAATATACACGTCAATAGGAGGAAAGTTTGTGAATATACCTTCCGTATCAGGATCATATGGAAAAAGAATAATTCTCCCAGAGGCACAGTTGCAAGGAATGAAACTGCTGTGCATATGGCCTGTTAAAGGTTTGAAAATTATGTAAAACATAGCAATTCAAAGTTTATTGAAGTAAAAATTATGAGGAAGAAAATCTTGGTTTTATCATTTGGGAACAATTAACCGCTCAACTAGTTAATGGTGTTCAAAGCTTGGATAATGATGAGTACTTGCAGTTTATTCGAATAACTCTCAGCAAACTCAACTGATAAATTTTCAAATCAGGAATACTAAACAACAGAAGAACAAATTATTTAAAATAAAGATTTTCAGTTGAATGTTTTATATCAAGAAACACATATCAATAGAGAATTCAAAATGCATAATTTGACATTTATGCCAAATAAGGGCTCCCATCAGTAGACAGAATCCAGGGTTTTAAGTTACACAAGACATGCGTCAATAGAAGTTGCACATGAAAACCTATATTGAAAGCCCGTACAAGGCCCATTATGCACCATTACTTCAAATAAAACTCATGAGAAATACAAAAGTAGCATTTATCAGGTAAAGTTTATTTCAGTCTATCCTTTAAAAAAACAGAGAATTAAAAAAAAGAGAGCAAAGGTACCACTATAGTAGCAAATGGGACCCTGGAGAATCCAGCTCCAAGTTTTTCAGCTATCTGATGCTCTGTACCTTTTTTATCAACAAAGCATCTGACAAGCACTGCAATCCCAACTCCACATTCAACAATAAGCTGCGACACGTGTGAACATTAAGTAAGAAAAAACAAATTCTAATCTGGAAGGTTTTTCTATGTAAAACGGACAAAAGGGGGGAGAACAAGATTCAAGATGAGCATCTTTATGCAACTTACCCAAACAACGCTCACTGCCATAAGACACACAAACGTGATGTAATTCTTCTTTCCAACACAATTGTTCAACCACTGAATAAAAGAAAGGAAGTAGACGGTAATGAATATTTGAAGAACCTAAGGGTTAAAGAAGAAAAGTAAGCAAGTTAAGACAAGTGCATGGCTGCTCACATCTCAAGTCCCAAACATATATAAGCTATAGTAAACTTCTAGATAATTCTATTGTCAAAATCCACAGGCAATATAACATTTAAGAAAATAACTGTCACTGGAGACGATCAAACAAGCAATAACTCTCAATGGACGGAAGAGGGGGGAAATTAGTTCTGGAAGGAACACTAAGAAGTGTAAAACTGAGAATTTAAAAGGTTGACCTGTTCTCTTTCTTTTATCATCATTATTTTATCGGTATGACAGCAGACCTATACCTCAGACAGGATACTACAAAATTGAGTATTTAAAATACCCAATAACTGACTTAGGGTGGGATTAAAAACCCAGCTTACCCGACAATGATGATCAAATCCATCAACACATTTGTCACAACTTCGACAATGCTTACTAAACTTCCGCACCTGCAAAATATAACTGAAAATATGTAAATATATAATGGTTTGTCAATATTATGGTGAGACATGTAAAGGAGAGAAAACTCTACAACTAGACATTTTAAAATATAAAAACGAGAAACAAAGTGAAGCCAAGGTGCTATTTTATAGTTATTTATGGAAACAAAAAAACTAAAACAGAAAATGTTTTCTCAGATCAAAGAGACACTGATTTACTGTTGATCGAAAAGGGCTTTAGTTTTTTTTGAATAAATATGAAGCATCATGAAAGTGACATATATATATATATGTATATATATACATATACATATATATACACATATATACACACACACACATATAGATATATATATAAAACAGAAGATTTTTCTGTTTTGTCTATAGTCATAGCAGTTTTGGGAAGTAAAATTTGGATTCATCTGCTTAGATTTCCATTGCATTCTAGGAGACCATGTTACAAATTTCTTTCCTTATTTTCTCTTCATTACTCGCTTTTCTCCATTTGACTTTATTTGAAGCAGTATGGAAAAACAGAATAATATTTTTTCAAAAAGCTTGTGTCAACCTCAGCATTGCACAAAGTGCAGAACAAAGCATCCTCTTCTCCAGATTGCTGCTGTGGAATGATATCTTCATTACTGCGGCAGTCTTCTCTAACAAGAAAACCACAGAAGAAACACCCAACTTTCGAGCACCAATTTGAATTGTGCCGATCAGACATTCCTTCACCCTTTAGTCCTATCTTGCTGGGTTCTGCAATAGGAGATGCAAATCCTAAATAAACTATCAAATTACACTGAAATTTCTATCAAAGGAATATGAAATCATCAATTGCTACCAACATATCCCAATATATTCCTAACAAGTATTGTTGTCAAATCAATTAAGATAATAAATTCATGACAATCTGTCTGTACATGGCATATAGGAGGTAACAAACAAAGTGACTACATATTCATCATTTCAAAGAACAAGTAAAAATCTAAATGAGCGGTTCTACCAAACCTACAAAAATACTTGAAAAATCTGTTTCAACTGATTTAGGATCTGTGTGCAGACATTAACAAGTAACAACACAGTCCAAAATGTCACTGATGTATAATTAAATTCAGAGCAGTTCTTTCATTTTGGTGGTCTACCACTGCTTGATAAAACCAGAAATATACTAAATTACTGAGAACCCGCTTATGTCAGATCATGATTTGAATCTTGTTGAAAAAAAGATAGAACAACACAGATAGGATGAATTGCATGAGTTGAATTATTATACAACAGAAAATATATTTATGACAACAGTCATAAATACAAGGAAAATTACAAAACAATTACAAGAATATACAATTGCTCTATTAACACACTTGAATAATGTATAATCTGCCCTATTCCTATACATTATTTCTAACAAATCTGATCCCAAGAATAAACCGAAAATCAATAGATGCTAGTAGCATTCAAAGTCCAACCTGCTAACTCTTCATCGTGTTTTGATCTATTCTTGGATGACTTGTCACAGTCAACCGTTACACCCTGATCAGCAGGATCAATGGCAGTGCATCGAACATAAAGAAAGAACACAGAGAGAGCCTGCATTCAACATTTAAATACAAGTTGATGAAGGAATATTGAACACCCTATTTTAGAATGAATCTCCTTATAAAACACACAAAAGTGAGGGGAGAGCGCAGAAAAATTAGTGAATTGCTTACCAATAAAGAGTAAACACCAATAGCCACATATTCATAGACGTCCTTTCCAAGAAAAGGGGCAAAGAAGGCATAATATGCAATAGATAGTAAGAAAAATACTGTTATAGCCACGACCTGTTCATAAATCAGAAGCAGTCAGAAAAGTCTTAATGAGAATACACAATCCATCAATTCTAGAAAACACGAAACTCGAATAACACCAGGCAGTTCCAGCATTGTAAAAGCATTTAGGCACAAAATATGTTATCTAGTCCTTCAAAAATATTTCAAAACGTCACCTCTAGTCCCTTAAAAAATAATATGTTTTAGTCTCTGTAGTGTTAGTCCCTCATCAGGGAGGTGTTGCTCTTGAATAGTAAAGACTAAAAATTTATTAATTTTTTGGAAGACAAAAAGCCAACATTTTTGGGATGTGTTGCGGTTAAAGAGTAGCGACAAAAAGCTATTTCACCCAGGAAATCATGACACTAAAGAATATGCTGAAGGATCGTGGTCTGATATTTGGTGTCATTCCATCTAATTTATCTTTCTGCAGATGAGAATCATATGATAACACTAGGTTCATAAGCAGAAATGAAGAAGTAAAATAACACTAAAGTAATTGACTTGGTTTCTATACTGAGAAAAAAAAAAGATCTCTGGTAAACGGCTATTCGAGTGAAAAAACAGAATCCTCAAGAAAGTGAGAGAGAAAAGGCGCGGACACGATATATACGACAAAACGCATGAGATTCCGCATAAAACTAGAACATGAATTAACGGCGAAAAACAAAAAAAAAAAACATAGAAAAAAAAGATGCGGTTGAGTGGGATAAAATGGGAAAGAGTCAAAGGAGGAAAGAGGTAAACGAGAAAGTGAAAGGGGTAGAAGAAGATGGAAAATTGGAGGAAAGTTGAAGGAGAGGCCCATGAGAAACCGAGAAAAAACAAAGAGAAAAGAAAGTAGAAATGAATGAGATGATGTCATTGAAAATATAGTGTGGTGTGGAGTGAGTGTGTGAGAGTGAGAATGTACCTGAAAAGTGTGAAAAGGAAGCTCCCATCCATGACGCCGAGCCATGACCGAGTGAAAAGCCTCTCTAACGAACTACGAAATCCGAAGCATTTGCAGAGACAGAAGAGTCTGCCACACCCTTCAAACTTGTTCCCTAACCACGTAAAGTGAAAACCGATTTGGAATACCAGAAGGAAGAGTTCTATGAAAATTCTGAGTCTAGGGTTTGCCAAGTCAAATTCAAGGAGAAGAAGAGAAGAAAGAGAGAGAGAGAGAGAGAGAGAGAGAAAGGTAAGAGGTTGTTGGGTGATGTGAGAGTGCCAAGAGAGAAGCCAGAATAAAGTCACCACTCTCCCACTATTCTATTGCATTATTACAAATAAATAAATAAGTTATTGTTATCATTTATTCTTATACATATACATATATTAAAATTATACATAAAAAATATTATTTGTGTGACTAAAATTAATCACTTTTAATAAATCTTTCTTATATTTTTTAATCTTCAAAACTAAGGTATAATAACCTGTGTGCATTAATTGCCAAAAAAATATAGGTTTCTTCTCTGTTATAATTATAATAATTAAATGTATATTTTTTATATTGTGGACTAATACTACATTGCCTTGTAATTAAAATTTCAGTACCTTCTGTGATAATGATGCTATTTAATAATTAGTAAGTTATGAACGAACAACATATCAAAAATATATATTCCAACGCATAAATAATATAATTTTTGGGGAAAAAGTAAATTGTAAGACTTTTTTTTATAGACATTCCTTTTCTAATTATTCATTTATTTATTTCATTATCATCGTTAATGGTTTGTACACATAGAAACAAAGGTAAAAGTGACATTTCATTCAGAGATGTGATGAAATTACCATGTAAACACACAAAAATTTGTTTTCTTAAAAAAATCATTTTCAATGTAATTTAGTGGCACCAAACACCATGTTAGTGATTGCGAAACTAGTATAATTAGTTATAATTTATAAATGATTGTTCAAAAATATTTACAAATAGAAAAAATAAATATTTTTTTTCTATTGCTTCTCTCCTTGTGTTTTTAAATAAAATATTTACCTTCTACCCTCATTTAATATATCTCATTTTATTAGTATAATGAAGTATTTTGTCATTTCATTTGAATTACTTATAAATAAAATTATTTATTAATTTTTTAAATTAATATTAATTAATAGATTTTTTACTGATTCTCTCACTCTTTCTTTAATTCCTTCTTTTAAGGCAACAATATGAAAAGAGAGAAATCATATTCTAACACATTTTCATATCAAAACTCACAAATCAAATAAAATAACTTCTATTTTCAATCACACTATTAACTCCATTTCAAACAATTATATTTTTTAGTAAAACCCTAAACCATAAATCCCAACCTTAACGTGAATATCATCACACTCTCAAATCTCAAAAGTACCAATGCAAGAAGAAAAAAAATTGAAGAAAAAGAAAGACTCAAATCGAAGAAGAAAAAAAAAGGTTGTTTAATCAATTAATGATTTTTTTTACATGTTATTCTGAAATTATTTTTATATTTTTATTATCGTGAAAATTAGATAAAAGAGAAAAACAAAATATGATGTTAACAATCACATCGATAAAAAAAATGAAAATTTATTTTATAATTTTTTATTAAAATATTTCTTTAATCTCTCATATTTATATTTTAAAATATTTAAAAAATTATTATATATTGTACCATGACATATATGTCAGTAAATATCTCAATAACATAAATTTTAAAGATCTAAATATTATTTTCAAATTAAAATAAAAGAAGCACTTATAGATTTAAAGAAAGAAAAAATATATTCTTGAATTTAGAGGGCTAACAAAATTGTCTGATTAAGTTTAGATATCAAAAGATAAATTTTAATTTTTAGAGATTAAAAATAATTTTATGCTATGTGTTCGTAAATTATTGATGTTAGGTGTCACATATTTACATGTCTGTTGGAGAGGGAGAAAAATGATAGTTTATGAATAATTTTTCCATAAAATAAAGTTTGACTTCAACAAATCCCTAGGGTTTGCTATTGGATTTTGTCTCATGGATTTGTTAGTGATTTTTTTAGTTGATAATTCAGTTATATTTTATAATTTATGGTATATCGGTATATTTGAATTAAGTTTTATTTTTAAAGAAGTAAAGAAAGTTGATACACTAATGATGAGTCTGATTTAATATAATAAAATAGTGAACACTTTTTTTATTTTATATAATAACTCTTTAAAATACTAACATAATAGATTTTTTTTTACTTTATTAAGGGAAATAGTTTGTTGACTGTGTTTCTGTAATCAGTATATTAATCTACGGGAATCAGTAGTTAATTAATGATGTTGATGAATAATTAATTATTAATGTGCCGTCCTCACATAAATTAATTAATTGTTTTTGGGAAGTTAGTGTGGTATGAAAGTGACAAAAGCAATAGCGTGAGAGAGTTAGCAAAGTGCTTTTGAAACGCAAAAAGAAAAAGAATGAAAAGCACACCGATTTGACTTACCAACCACAATTGGATTATTCAATGTTTTTTATGAGAAACAGGCCACAGTAAACCTACTTCCACTCTCTTTGGTAAGAGAAAAATAAATACTAAAAATTACGAAGAGGGAAACAAAATAAAACAAAAACAAAATACTAAAAAAATAACAAGAAACTGCAATGCCGTTTCTTATAAAGTGCGAGATTGGAAGATTGGGAGCTTGTCGTTATTTGTCCAAACAAAGCCTTAGTTAATTAAATATCAGGGTTAAAATTTAACTCTATTTCCTAGGCAATCACTTAACTTTTTTTATTTTTTACCAATCTGGTAAAATTTTAACTAAATCAAATTTTAAAAATTTATCATAATAAAAATTTCGTGTCAACATCACATTAGGAAAAAGTTAATTTTAGTATATTTAAACTTGACACCACTTCACTATAACCAAATAATCAAATTTTAGTTAAATTGTGACAAAACTTATTTATTTTTGTTAATTTTTAAATTTATAATATTTTAATAATTAAGAGATAAAATTGTATCAACTTAATAAATTTTTTTATAGTTTTTCTTCTTTATATTTTAATTTGTTTACTTTGTTGACTTCAGCGTGGTATTATTGAATAAATATTCAATCTATTATCAAGAATATATATATATATATATATATATATATATATATATATATATATATATATATAAAATATTTTAATATTTTTTTTTTTTTTTTTTATTTATTTTTATTTTTATATTTTTTTGATTATAGAATGAATATATTAAATATATATTATATATTTTATAAAAAATATATATATATATATATATATATATATATATATATATATATATATATATATAACATGTCATAATATTTGTTAATTTTTCTAATATTTAGTTCCATAATTTTAATGTATATTTTCCAGCTTCCGTTATTAAGTCTAATATAGAAAAACAAGAATTTAGAACTTAGAAATTACATTAGCTGTAATTTGTAGCTTGAGTTATAAATATTATTATTTGAATAAAAATTTCTTAAAAGAATATGCATGCAAAGAAAGACCTAACTGAATATTAACTACGACTCTTATGCGTAATCATGTTCACTATCTTAAACACAAAGCTTTTATAGCTGCTATTACCCATTAATTTTGTTGACACAATCACACAATTCTCTTCAAAATTGGACATTGTTATGGCTCACAAAGGAAAATTCGATACTGTGAGCCTCTCCATTTCTTGGAGCTTGATGTGTTTGTGTTATTTGATTGAGTTGGTGTGATGACCCCTCTGTGTCAGAGAAGTCAGTATCAGATTGGTATGATCGTGGAGAATAGAGAACAACATCTGTGTCTGTTTGGCTAGGCTTGTACTTGTGAAGTAAATGTATGGGTGATGTGCCTTGGCTTGGTGTTGCTTCCCCACTCATTGTTCCTGAAGGAACATCTACCCCTGCTTTTCTCAACTTTCTCTTGTCTTTTGCAACCTTTTGCCATTTCTTTAGTGCTTTAGCAGTTTGCTCTTCAAAAATTGCTTGCTTCATGTGAGATCCCATCTGCAAGTTAACACAAATATAGGAGCTAATTAATATGTTTAATCAAGTAATTTTGTAGTTGGTTTGAAATTGCCTACCTGTGTTACAAGGGAGTAGAGAGGAAATGTTATGTAACTGCACACCACTTGCAATGCTATCCCAAGGAAAACCCTTGTCAGTATTAGCGGCAAGTTTTCATGGAAGCAAGATGTGATCTTAAATTCATACTGCAAAATTTTCAAACATCATTAAAACACAAGTTTGAAACCCCAAAACTCGATATTTCTAAAATTAAACATCTCAGTTATACGTGTTACTTACCCATGTCCACAAGAAAAAGGCTATTTGGAATGCATTCTGCAAAACAAAAGATAAATAAATAACCCTTAATGAAATAGTTCTACAAATGAACACTTTGAAAAGTTCAGTTATATGTCATAACATGTTAATCCTGATCAGTATTTTTTTGGTTTCACAGATCCTATATTTATGTTTATATACATACACAAGAGTTATCACCTCAAACAAGGTAAAGTGGATTAAGAAGATAATCCACTGAGGCCGATTAAACCAAAAATACTTGTTGTTGGGCTCTACAATAGGGACTCCTCTGACAACAGTGGTTCGATCTTGGATTTCCTGGGCCATTTCCATGATTATAAGTTCAAGTTTGGTGCCTACTAATAGAAGTATCTGTCAAGCAATGAAGTTGAAGGGATGTTAGTGAGTATCATTAATTTTCTTTTCAGGTTCATAATAATAATAACGATTAAAAACTTTTGAATTAAATACTTCTATTAGTAATAGAAGTATCACTAATAGTTTTCTTAATTACCACTAGCGGCGCTAATGATAGCCAGGTGAGAGTGTACCATTCTGCGGCAATAAACCAAACAAGGTCAAGCAAGCACTTCAATTCAATAACAACACGGTTTTGAGCATTGCGTGTGTGAGTTGTAGAGTTAAAGAGAGGGATCAAGTAGAGAAAAATTACTGTAAACGTTCACAAGCATAAAGACGATAGCAAAAACCCATAACGGAATACTGCAAAACAAGAACTAATATGGTAAAAAAACCAAAAAAGTGTTGTAAGATTATTAATGCATTAGTGATTTGAGGTACGATGATTGATACCTTATACCCACGACCACTTTAAAGTCGTCCTCCATGGATCTTTTAATGTATTTTTGGAAGTCAAATTTGCTATTGGGAGCAAAATGTGCCTGCGTTTGTCAAAGTTTTTGGGTTTTCGTAACTTGCTCCAAAATTTAAAACAGGAACAGCATTTATTAAGGTACATGAACTTTGGCACCCACGTTAATGAATCCATGCCGCATGGTCATGTAATCCACCTTCGTGACAGACGCAAAGAATTGCCTGAAGAAAGCTACCTACAAAAAACAATTATAAATTTGGTGTTGTTTTCTTCCTGCGGAACAATAACAGTTAATGGAACTCACAATCCATCGAATTCCTGGCATCCTAGACAAACCAGAGTGACGCCTAACAAATGATGTTTGATGCGCAAACCTGAACCTTGAAGGATCTGCCATAGTAATGAACATGTTATACATCAGACATAGCTCCATCACTTTTCATGTTACATATTTATGTTATGTCTGTATAAGAACGTGGTTAGGTTACCATTTGTAAATTGATACTCCAAAGATGATGTTTCAGCTTCCCAGGCTTTCCATTTCTTCATCTGTTTGTGGAAACAAATTAGGTAGAATGGAACAGAATTCCTATTTAATCCATGAAAAAAGTGCTTAGCAAACTTACTTTTGCTCGGGCTAGTACCATGGTCATTACGCTGTACAGTATGTGAAAAACAGCAAGCACGAAAATAAATATATGCAATTGGTGCACCCCTGACTGAGAAATCAATGACACTTTACCCTGATTTCTCATAAACCAGAAATAACACATGCAAAGAGAGTTGATTAGTGCTTTACATGAAGGAAAAAAGGAGTATGAGAAGAGATAATAATGTTCCTCACTTTCTGTGAGCAAAAGTCACCACCAGAAGACGCAGTTGCTAAAACTCGACGCCATTCCATATTGTCCTCAAAGTAAAGTAACTTCCTGCCATTGGAATCATCGGAGTTCTTTGACTCTTCCACCTTCTTGCATGGGAGCATGATATCACCAGCTGATGTAGGGATGCATATCTTTGCAATGTATTTTGTACCAAAAGTAATTAACAGGGATATAAATCCTAATAGCATTAATTCTGCAAACAAACAAAAGTTAACACATATATATGTATGATTAAAATTTGAATTCACATCACTCTAATTCTAATTCTGCTCACCTGCTTTGATTTTCTCCAAGGCTTCTCTCATGGCTTTCTTATTTCGTTTTTGAAACCACTGCGTGTGAGTGTGAATTAATGCAGAACTTGGTTACAATCAAATCCAATTACCCAGTAGCAACAAGTTAAAAAAAGTAAAATAAAAATGAACCTTTTCAAGTAAATGGATTCCATGTTCAATTAACACAGAGAGAACGACGAAGACTGCGCAAACAGAAGCCACTGCCCACGTGGGTGTTTCCTGCAACGTTCTTTCTCCACCGGATGCTCCACCAGCCATTCTCTCAACTCAACCAACCAAAATCTAAGCTTAGTTTACAACATAGTAATGATAATATTATTATAATTATAATTACACGAGTTGATTAAGTTAAGCATAGTGTATTTATTGGTATAATTGAAGGTGCAGAGAACGATGTTTTGTCGCAGGCTTTCATGTTTTATCCGCCGAGAACGTAAGTGTATTACTGTTACAGGAAGCACGCAGTTTCCTTAGAAGACAGAACATGATTAATTAATTAATAAGCATATTATAATAACAAGATTAAAGCCGGCCCCGGAACATTATGCGTGGTGTTTTATTCTTCGATCGATTCTGGGTGATGAACAATTCTTGACGGCATTAACCGAAGACCGCAGCAGCAGATAAAACATGTTAGAACTATTCCAGCAGAAAGTGAACAAAATCATCTTCACAGAGACATTTTTGCAGCAGAAGAATAATAACCTCCATGAATATACTTGATTATGGTGCTCGCATCAACACATAATTTAACTGTAATCGATTATGTTCTATGTTCTAACCATAATCAATTTTATTTACTAATGATTTTGCATCCGAACCTATATATGTTCATTGGACATTCATATCACTCTTTACTAATTTACTTATTTATTGTTATAATCTATACTTTAAATGTTTAGATAGGTGGTTATTTGAGTGACTTTTTTACTTTTGTTTCTTCTATTTTATTTATGAGGTATACAAATATTATGCATTTAATATTTATTTTGGTTAATCATTGTGATTTTTATTTTCTTTTGTATGGTAAACATTTGGTTTCTAAAATAATTCTATTTATTAACTTTTTTATTATTTATTTCTGATTATTATTGTTATTATCAATTAATAAATAATTTTTTATTTTATTTTCTCAATTATTTTTTTTTAACCAGAAAATATTTATATTAGATTATTAGAAAAAAAAGAAAAAAAAAAGAGAGAGGTGGTTATATCAGGGAGCAGTTGTCTGAAGGCAGTGATTGGATATATAAACATAAGAGAGAAGAGAAGAGAAGACAAAAGAATCATCGAAGTTCTTCGTGTTCACTCGTAATCGCACTCACTCACCCACCTCCGCTCCATGGCTGCTGTTCCCACCTCTTTCGTTCGAACCAAATCTGGTATCTCTCTCTCTCCCCAATTGTTCCTTTTTTCCTTTTCAATACTGTTCATTCTTCGCTTTATCTCTCTTTAATTACTTCCAAGATTTTAAATTTTTGAACTTTTCATATCAAAATTGGGCAACAAATAACCCAGGAGGCGCTTCCCCTCATTTTCATTTCTGCTTCTGCCTTTTCGATCTCACACCGTAAATTTCTTTCATTTTTTTTATGGGTTTCCCGTTATTCTTTCACGGTTCATTAGGGTATTACTATCTCACTGATTTATCAGGACCTTTTCTTAAAACAAATTGGATTTCACCGTGCCACAAATTGGCTGTTACTTGTTAAGATCTTCTATTCAGTTCAAGTTGTGCTTGTGAAACCGTTCTTTACACTGCTTTCTGGCTTCTTGTTTCTTGGGGGAGATGCGTCATATTAAGATTTGCTGTATACTTGTTTCATGCAATGTTGCTTTCTACACTTTCACTCCCTTCATTTATTATTATTTTTACCCTAAAGAACATGTCTCGCTTGCTAGCTTCTGTGCTTTGTGTGTGCGTTTTCCTAACCGAGCATCTTGTTTAAAATCTCATCTACTGTTGCAAAAAATTTTACCAGCATCGTCCATAAACAAGGTGGACCACTCTCTGGTCAAGATTAAACCATACAACTCCTATCCGAGTCTAAATCGTCAAGGGAGAATGCAAACTTCATTAGCAAGAAGGCCTCTTGCAATCCAAGCTACATATAGGTATTTCCTTTGTTCTTGTGATTTTGTTATGACGGCTTTATGTAGTCTGTCTTCATGAGTACGCTGAATCCAAGCTACATGTAGGAAGTGATATTTTATGAAGAGCTGCCAACAAGATCTTAAATGTTATTCCTCCCTTACTTTGCAAGTGTTATTTTAGCGAAACCAAAAAATGTAATAAATTTTCTTGGTTTTAATAAAATATTTATAAGATTTCTACTTAATCCTTTTCATTTCTACATAACAATGTGTAAACTAATTAAATATTGGGTGAAGTATAATGGTATAAATGAAAAATAGATTAATAATGTTATGTTGATCTTTGAAAATGATAGTTAAGTAGAAACAAAAATCTTTAAGAAATGCGATACTTAAAAAGGAACAGAGGGACTAGTTGTTCTACAGACATTGGGATTTCTTTGTAGATTTGCTACAACTTTCTCCTTTACACAACATGATATTGTTGATTAGATAAAAGTTGTGAATAAAAACATGGTTAAGAACCTTTTTGGGAACTTTTGTTTTGTCACATTTGGACTCAAATAAATTCATGTGTGAGGTAAATTTATAGACTTGATAACTACTTTAAAAGTTGTACCGAAAATGATTTCTGATTGGTTAACAGTGTAAAATTCTTGACAAAGTATGAAAATCAAACTCTTTAGGCATTTATAAAGGTGATGATAGCAGTTGTTATTGTTATTATATGATAGATGCCTTCAAATCACTGCCACAAATAATAATACATTGAGAGGAAAGCACAGCTAAAAGAGGAAGAAACAGAACACCACTAATATTCTTGAATTAAAAAAGTATTGATTGTGGAAGTTGTTAGATGAATAGTTGTTATTAACCTGACCTACTGCTTCCTCAGAAACTACAGTGATGGTGGAAGGCCCAACAGTGCTAGTGTATTTGTTGGTGGGTTTGTCTTGGGAGGATTAATAGTTGGCACTCTTGGTTGCGTATATGCACCTCAGGTAGTATTTGTTCCTGAAATATACTTTTTCTAGTGCTATTATGTTGGTGTTCAACGGGATACACTCAAAAGTGTTTCTTGCTCATAAACTCATCAATTATGTGACTGCATACTAAAATTAAATTGGTTAACTGCTTTTATTCATCCTTTCAACAATATATGTAGCACAAATATAAGTAGTTGGCTTTGCACATGTTTAAAAATTTAAAGGTATGTGCATTATATTTTTTTCTTTAAAATTTATATGATGGAACCGGTATTTTTGTTGTTGCTAGAATATTATTATTTTATTATTATTCCACAGATCAGCAAGGCTATAGCTGGCGCTGACAGGAAGGAGTTGATGAGAAAATTGCCAAAGTTTATATACGATGAGGAAAAGGCTTTAGAGGTGAGCAGTTACTTGCTCTTGATACCATCCATCATGCTTATCTTAAAAAGGGGACTTGCCATTTGCTTGGAGGCCATAACTGCTCTGTGATTTATTTCATAGTTCTTATCAATTTTATTTTAGACTCTTACATGCCAGATTTATATAATTATTGTTCTACTGTTGAAAAAGTTTTCGTCCAGTTATGTCCTAATATTATGTGGGCATTGCTCCTGGGAAGCTCTTATGTTACACCTGTACTTGCTGCAACATGTTGGTTTTAAGAGAGGGTATTCCTTTCCTTCAATGACTAGCAAAATTTGCTCGCTTGATTTGCAGAAAACCCGGAAAGTTCTGTCCGAGAAGATTGAACAACTAAATGCTGCCATAGATGATGTTTCTGCACAGCTACGTTCAGAGGAGACCTCAAATGGAGTAGCTGTTAATTCTGATGAAATTGAAGCTGCCACATGAGACGGCTGCCGAGTGCTGTGATGTCATAGTACACAATGTGCCATTGCTCTGTTCAGTAAAAAATGTTTTGTTGGTACAAAATGTATTTTGATTTTATTGTAATATCTTTCTATTTCTTCTCAATAATAAACTCATCGGTTTTCTGCTAATGGCTACTGTGGGTAAATAGTCTGTCCGTTTATGGCTGATGTCTTGTGTTCTGTCAGCCATTTACTTACAGTTAAAAGTTTCGATGATGGGCATGATACTGGAGCAATGCTAGTCGTTTTGTGGTTCGTATCATTTAATTATTCAGGATTGATGATTGTTCTAGATAGTGAAGAATACTAGGATCTTGTCACGTTTGCTACCACCATGAATTCGATGACTGTTGATCTGTATTTTTATGGTGTCAGTCGTGCTTAGACAATAGCAATTAAACAAGCACTAGGAAATGTCCAATTTAATTTGATTGCATCTCATTATCATGAAATAACAATTGTTATAATTCTATACTCCATCAAAATCAAACCTGTCTTGAGAAAAGAAAAATGAATCTTGCCTCAAGTTTTTATCACAAATTTATCGACTAATTTACACGAGTAAGTGTCGTAAAGCTTATATTCATCACTTGTTTTAGATTTCATACACGAGGATTACGCAAGTGATCTTTGGATTTTTTTTTCAGGATTTTAGAACAGAAAAAAAATAAATCCAAAAGAATTAAATTTGACTTATAAATAGACTAATTAATTTATAAAAAGGTTCATTTATTTTCACTGTCAAGAGTCTAAAGAGAAATTTATCTAATTAAACTCTGTGTCATAGAGGTACTTCGCAAATGTGTTATGAATTCTTATTTGTGCCATATAAAATAGGAGATACTATCTTTTCCAGTCTCTCTTTCCTCAGGACAAAAACAGGAATAAAAAAAACATGTATAGTATTAGCAAGGGACACTGTTGGGAAATTAATGAACGGCCATAATAATGATACGTGGCTCAAAATAGGAAGGGGCAATATTGAAAAACACTGAGCTCCAAACATTATCTTATCCCATATAGATTTTCTTACAACTTATTCACCACTCATTCCCGTTACTCCCCAGCAACCATAATTTTCCTTTTTTTTTCTTTTATGGGCAATCTGCAAAGAATAAAACAAGAGGAGGAAATGCAAGTTTGTTGTTGATATATACTACTCACACAGAGTTGTTGCACACCCTTGTTGCAGCCATGGCCTCTCATGCGGCTCTAGCTTCCACAAGGATCCCCACAAACACCAGCTTCCCATCCAAGGCTTCTCACTCTTTCCCAACCCAATGCACCTCAAAGGTCCATTTCTTGCATTATTAATTACCATGTCACAACTTGTTTGCTTCTTTCACTATAATAATTAGTGTCTTATCATTTCACTTAACTTGGGCAGAGACTTGAGGTGAATGACTTCTCTGGGCTAAGATCCACTTCATGTGTCACTTATGCAAGCAATGCTAGGGAATCTTCCTTTTTCGATACCGTGGCTGCCCAACTCACTCCCAAGGTTAGTGGCTTATAGTTATGAATAATGAATCCATTCCCACCTGATTTATTGGATGATCATGATGAGAGTTGCGTTCCTGCTTGTATGGATTATATGTATCTATAGACAAGTTCTTACTTTCTCTGTCTGTGTTTCTTTATTGAAGATTCTCAATCAGCTCAATATGTACCCTTTCCCTTTACAAAATGTTACATTCACAGCAGCTATAGAAACTATGAAAAATGAAGCAGAATTATCTGTATAACAAACAACTAGAGAGAAATATGAGATATAATAAATACTTTCTAGCCAGGCTTTGGTGTACATGTTTTATGGTATTACTGATATCTTTAGTAATGAAAACTCTTGTTTGACTATAAAAAAATGATGTGATAGACAATATAGACATGAAAAGTATTCTTGTATAAAACAATGTAACAGTTGTATGAATAAGGCTGCTCAAAATGCATGCCTTCTTAATTATTCCTTTTAAACTTCATGTAATAAACTAAGAAGGGAATCTCAAGTCAAATGGATGGCATCTTTAGTGAGGTTTCTATGTTTGTTTCTACTTCTAATTTGCAAACTAAGAGCAGACCAATGGATCAACTCCTGTGAGGGGAGAAACAGTGGCCAAGTTGAAGGTGGCAATCAATGGTTTTGGACGAATTGGTAGAAACTTTCTTCGTTGCTGGCACGGCCGAAAAGACTCACCCCTTGAGGTTATTGTTGTCAACGACAGCGGTGGTGTCAAGAATGTAAGTCTTTAACTGTCTTGGCTTAGTTGGTTTCATTGGTACAGATATTTAGTTTCACTGAATGGAATGGCAGTGAAGTGACCTTCACTAATTCTGCTTCACACATGACCCAGGCTTCACACCTGTTGAAATATGATTCTATGCTGGGAACCTTTAAAGCAGATGTGAAAATAGTAGACAATGAAACCATCAGTGTTGATGGTAAGCTCATCAAGGTTGTTTCAAGCAGGGATCCGCTCAAGCTTCCTTGGACTGAGCTAGGAATTGACATTGTTATTGAGGTAACCTCCATTACTTGATTTATTTTAAACATTGTAATGAAGTGAAAATTTCCCAAGATTGTTTACTAATGGAAGAGCTTCTAAAAATAATGAATGAATTTTTGTTCAGGGAACTGGAGTGTTTGTGGATGGCCCTGGGGCTGGCAAACACATCCAAGCAGGTGCCAAGAAAGTTATCATCACTGCTCCTGCAAAGGGTGCTGATATTCCAACTTATGTTGTTGGAGTAAATGAAGGGGACTATACTCATGAGATCTCTAACATTATAAGGTCTGTGACAGCAACCGGGGCTTTGTCCTGTGCGTGTCAATGAAACATTGTTTTTTGCCACTAAACCGATTATTCATGTGCCATCCCGCTTTTGTTTTTTCTTATTGTTTCTTCAACGTGCAGCAATGCTTCTTGCACCACAAACTGTCTTGCTCCCTTTGTGAAGATCTTGGATGAAGAGTTTGGTAAGCAAACACTGATCATACAGGCAGTTAATATTTAAGAGATATATTACAGGCTCAAAGTCACTTCCCTTTGGTCTATGTTTCCAGGAATTGTGAAGGGAACCATGACAACCACTCATTCCTACACAGGAGACCAGGTACAAGATCCATCAACCACTTGTTTGTTTGAATTCAATAAAGGAGATGCATGCAGTGAGACTTTTTTACCCGAGAAGAAAAAAATAAATATTAACAATTAAATCTTATCATCAATGATGAAGAAACATCAAGTTTTTGTAACTGAAACTCTTTTAGAGACAGTGTAACTTTGTAAAGAAGTCACACCACTCTTTTAGAGACAGTGTAACTTTAAATTTTTACCATGCATTTAGTAATTATGACTATGATTTACACTTTTTATTTAAATATAGAGAAATGATATCATCACGGCATATATGATCAAATATGGTTGATAAGTTAGAATTTTTACGAAGTGATGCTGCAACTAAAAATGGACAACAAATGTTTATTACCGTAGTTAAACAAGAATTGTGCATGTGGTTGTGTAGAGGCTTTTGGATGCTTCACACCGTGACTTGAGACGAGCCAGGGCTGCAGCACTGAACATTGTTCCAACCAGCACTGGAGCTGCGAAGGCCGTGTCTCTAGTGCTGCCAAAGCTGAAGGGGAAGCTGAATGGCATTGCACTCCGTGTGCCTACACCCAATGTTTCCGTTGTTGACCTTGTGGTGAATGTTGAGAAGAAGGGTCTCACTGCTGAAGATGTGAATGGAGCCTTCAGAAAGGCTGCAGAGGGGCCACTGAAAGGTGTATTGGATGTCTGTGATGTTCCACTGGTGTCTATCGACTTCCGCTGCTCTGATGTTTCTTCTACTATTGACTCCTCCTTGACCATGGTCATGGGAGATGATATGGTTAAGGTGGTGGCTTGGTATGACAATGAATGGGGTTACAGGTTAGTTACACACTACATTGTCTTTTGACCATAGTTATGAATAATAATTTGTTAATTTTAATTATAAAAGCCATACTTGCCACGATTTCTAGTTGGTTCAACTAATATTCCATGGAAACCAAAGTCTTGAAACATTCAGAATCGTGCTTTTTTACTATTTGTTATGGTAGATGTCATGATTCAGTTGATTAAAGTTACCTGTTGAAATGGAAGACATTATTAATTGTTATTTACAATATTGGTGATGGCAGCCAAAGAGTGGTGGATTTGGCACATCTAGTAGCAAGCAAGTGGCCAGGAACACCTAAAGCAGGGAGTGGAGACCCATTGGAGGAATTCTGCGAGACAAACCCTGCTGATGAGGAATGCAAAGTTTATGAATAGAGGAGCAGAATGCAGAGCAGCATTTTTACACTTTACCTTGTGTTAAGAAGGATATTGTTAAGACAGACGGTGTCTGAGGGGAGATTTTCGAAGTCTAAATTTATCTGCAGCCAATAATAAGTTTTGGCGTGATTGATATTCATGAATATCACCCATATATTCATTCATATTGCATTTCTTAATTTTTGTGACAGATTTATATTTCTCAATTCTTGGGACACTACATTCTAATTATATGATACATGAAGAAACCGTCGTAATAACTTCATTGAGTCACCTATTAACAGATGGACAAAAACATTTTCTTTTTTTCCACGTACAATATTATCAAATGAACCAAAAGGCCGAATAGTTTCTTTATTCCAATTATTGATTGGGCTTTTGCTTCCTATACCCCACAATTTCTAGGCACACACCACAATTTTCAAAATAATTGTTTTACCTTTCTTTAAAGTAACCTCCAGTCACTTCTGAACTTTTTTAGAACACACTTTCTAGGATTTCCGTAACATGATTTCTAGTACAAGATTTTCAGAACATAAAATACATTCCACAACAAGCTTTCTAGAATGTATATTGTACTGCTGAGCATCGAGTGCTGATACGCGGATTAACTATGATCACTATCTAGTACCCCCTTTTGGGTACTCGCCCGAACAATATTTAGCCTCTCAGCAAGAATATTCCAACCAGTCGACCTCTCGACATAGTCGAGTTCTGGAGATTTAAAACATGATTAAGGTCTAATAACATAATTAGGTGAATATTGAGCCTGAAGTAATTTCTATCTACAAGGTAAATAGGGTAAGATATAAGGAGAAAGGTAATTAACTGGTAACTTGACACTTGACTTAATCGTCAGTGTCTCTTTGTAGATATTTTCACCCTTACCAATAGGATGAGAGGTTTAGGGACAAGAAGACAAGTTGAAGAACCTGATACAAGATATCGCCTTGTAAGAACTTATATAATGCCTTTCAAAATGACTTGAAGGAATTTTTTGTCATAACGAGTACTCTCTGTTATGTTCTCCTTCTCCTCTTCTTCTGCAGCAGCGATAGTGCAGCAGCAGTGACAATAGCGGCGGCAATGGTAGTATGGTGCAGTGAGAGATGGTATTTTAATCTTTTCTGTTAGTAGTGGGACTACAATTAGTAATGATGGGTTGCAGGAAGCAAAAAGCCTACCGATTGTTCATGTGATTTTGTAAAAATATCTATGATCCCTGATTGCTTAAATTAGTTGTTTATGATAATTTTGTAGTTCTTGAAATGAATGCTTAAATGGGTTTTACAAGTCCTACAACATCATCTTCATTAATTCCTTTCATTCGTATAATAGTTTTTTTCCTCAAGTCATTTTTTCCCAAGTCCTACAATTTGTGTAAGCAACTGAAGAGGATCTTATCTTATCTACTGTATTCACGTTTCCAATATAGATAGAGGACTTAAATTTGATGTCAAAAAGAGTTTAGGTTAGCCGATAAAAAATATACAAAACTACTTTATTTTTTCAAAAAGAAATTTTTTATAGCACGTATCTTAACTTCATATGTGACGTGTTAACATGTTCACCATGACACACTTCATAACATGGTCTCCGTCCAAGGAAAGCTTTTATAACTATAAACATTAGCAATGCTGAGTTTGGGATTTTTACAGTAACACTACTGCTAAATAACAATAAATAATCACTGACATCAAAGTGTTAATTGTTTGAGTTGAATTAGGTAGCCATTTCTGTTTGTAGTTGTACCTTCTTTGAGTGCCTTCCCAGGGGATCTTCAAGTGATCTTTCTCTCTTTTTTACTTTACTCCCTGATGAATCTTCTTTCGCATCAATGAGCGAAAGAAATCTTTGAAAACGACCAGAAATTGAGCAGGCAGTAGAAGCGGCAGGTTCAGAAGGAGGAGATTTCCATAACTGGAATATAATCTGCAAAAAATGCAAAAGAAGAGCAACAAAGCAAGCTATCCCGCAAATGATAAAGAGACCCCAGAAGCTTTTAAGCTGAAGACGATCTGAGTCGATTTCAGCATTGTCTAAACTACAAGAGCTTCGTGTCATCCACTTGTCATGAATCCGCTGTAGATCACCGGTTTCAGAAAGTTGTAGAATGGCTGTTGACATATCCACAGCCAAAGGGGAGTCCCGTGGGAATGCCTGGCATAACAAAATGAGAATTATGATTTTGATAACAGAAACACCTTATGATGGAGCTGATCAATGGTGAGGACAAAACAAGTAATAATCACAGTTGGGCTAGAAGTAGAGGTACTCACAAAACCCCAGCCACTTCTGGTGAACTCCTGACCAACAATTCTGAACGTGCACTGGCTTGATAAGAAGATTTCAACATAAGGTCGTTCATCAACAATAGCAGCAACACCTCCTCTTTTAGGACCAAGCTGAAGGGCCTTAGCATATTCTTCTGGAGATCCTAGGGCAATAAGCCTAGATTTGGAAATTCCAATGTCTTGAATCAGGTAATGTTCTGCAAATGAACCCACTTGGAATCCTATAGGTTCATCACTAGCCTTTAAGCTATCTATTCCACTGATACGAGAAGATAACTGTTGCACTGTGAGTATGGATGTTAAACTTGCAGTGTAGCTGGAAGTGAGGATCAAAACCACAAATAGCCATATGAGCATCACAAACCGACCAAGAGAACTCATGGTATTCTCTCCTGCAGAGGCAATGAAAAAAAAATTACCTAATAAACAAGCTTCATTCTGTCCATCACCAAACAAAAGAAACCGAAGTTTCACTTACTGTGGGAAAAAAACAGAGTTGACAGGCTAAACCTGCAGGCATTGTTAAAATATGGATCAGACACAAACGAGATCACCCAGTTTAAACTGCTCCACACAATAGCAAACTGCAACAGTATAAATTCTAAAAAATGTTTTATGCTTCCTATTGATAAGCATAATGGCATGAAAATCCAATAAATATGATACTAGCAAACAGGCAGGTGTTGCAATGTTTCGCATGAACCACCCACAAGTAAAAGGTATTAAGCCAAGTATATAAGTAAGATAATGAAGCAAATAACTTACCATAACATGGTTATAATTTGCTGTCTGGGTGGACCCCTGAACTCATCATTTATCCTGTGTTCCAGAATCCATATAACTATCCCAATGAGAAGAAAGAAAGTAGCAGTCACAATCCACATAAGAGTAGTAAATGGCTGCAGGAAAGCCCAACCACCAGAATTAATTTTTGTGAATGGGGCCACCACAACAAGTCCCGATGATGCATATGGTTGTGTAAAATCTACAATCCTTGTCCGATTTGTGACAATAGCAATATCACCGATGGCACCATCAAAGTACTGTACCAAGGAATGTACTAATTAGCCAGTTGATAAATAACACGCCACAACATGTTAGTATGCATAGAGGATCAGAATTATGAGACAACATACACCAGTTGTGATTAAGTGGACAAGTTCTGTGTAGCTTGGATTTTTGTGTCCATCTCCAAATGGAACAAAGCGGTAAGGAACAGCATAAGGCAACAAGTTCAGAGCTGCTGTGAATACATCGACACAAAAACCATTGAACATCTGAGTTCCCTTCACTGGTGAGAGAAATTCACGGTAACTGACTCGGATAGGCACACCAATTCTCAACTGTCTACCATTATTTGGGAAGACCCATCCACGGGGTTTAGATAATGTTTCTCCAGGCCATATCACACTGTAAAGCTTCTGATTCGCACTAGATCTATTAGGTAGCTTAGCATACAGTATCTCAGGAGATACAATTGACAAACCAGAATAGTTGGACCAGTAACCAACCCTCCTAAGCCCAGTTCCAACCACATTAAGGACGTCATAGGCAGGATGAACGAGAGATCGATCTGGTTCAAATTTCATTCGACCTGATAGTCCAACAAAATCACTCTGCAATATGTTCTTCAGCAGAAGCGTTCCGTTGTCAAAAATGCTCATTGCATCAAGGTTCAAATCACCTCCCTTATTCTCACCACCTAAACTTGTGTAATTAGTACACGAAAGATCCCCACCCTGACTGAAAAAAGCATCAATGGCCCGTGCAACAAGCCAAACAGAATCATAAGCATAGAGGCCATAAGAATGTAACCCCAAAGAGCCACCAGTCAACTTGTTCCACCTAGAGAAAAATGCCCTTTTTCTATCTGAATCAGGTGTGTGCTGGCGCAGAACAAGTACTCCCTGGAGAACATCCATTGTCTCTGAAGGGAGAGAGGCAGAATCCAAAAGTGAAGAGAGCCAGTCTGTGACTATCCACACATAGCCATTGTCTGTCATCCCAAGGTAACGCGCCACATTGAAAACCATAAAACCATAATCAGTTTGAGCATGTAGAACAATGACCCGAGACTGCATCAGTGCCACTTTCACAAGCAAACTAGTAATATCTCCCCGGTTGACTTCAGTTCCGGAATTAATCCCTTCCTTGAAGGAGATTCTACAGCGCCTGGCAGCTAGTTCATCGTCCAAAGCAGCCACACCATTCCGTCCATAATCATCATCCACATATATGGCAATCACCTCCTTCCAACCATAGTAATCAACGATTTCAGCTACAGCCTTCATTTGGTACAAATCACTCTGTGTTGTCCTCACAAAGAAAGGAAACTGCAGCGATGTGAGGGTAGGGTCTGTTGCCGCAAATGACAATAAAGGAACCCGTAGTTCATTAGCAACATGGGATATTATATGGGCAACCACAGAAGATTGTGGTCCTATTATAGCAACCACATCAGTCTCCATGAACCGCAAAGCTGCAATCAGCCAATACAACATATTTATCACATAATCAGAATAACACAACAAACAATTAACTACAGTGTTTTTAGTACAGTCTCTCTAATTAAACAGAACTAGACTAACACCCACAGAATAAAAAATTGCATTAAATGGAAAAATATAATAGAATAGAATAAATTACCTTGAACCATGCCTAAGAAACCGCTGTAATTGGAATTTTGCATAGTGAGAACAATTTTAGTTCCATGTAGAATGTTAGTGTCGGCGTTAACATCTTTCACGGCTTCCTCCAATGTAAGTTTAGCCACTTTCCCAAGGACGGAATCGATGTTGAAGATTGCCCCAATGTTAACGACGGAGGGTCTCAAGGATGACACGTTTGCAGCCCCAACAAATCCCAAACACCACACTACCCAACAAACTACCCGAAACAAATTCATCTCAAACTACAACGATTTTCCCTTCAATTTTTTATTTTTTTTTTGCATTCACTCCCTACTCCCTGCACCTGATTCCCAAGACAAAGCCACCATCTTGCTCCACCCCAGAAACATGGCAAGAAGAAAAAGTAACGGTAACCTGGTACAAACCACCAGTCACAGGAAAATATTTCAAAACTTTAAATGCTTTGTTTCTCACTTCGTGAAAACACAGAAGCGTGTGAGATATGGGTCCCAGAAGAACAATATCCAGGCGTTGATTCTCCGAAATCTGGAAGTGGTGAGTGGTAAGGTTTCAAATTTATTAAAAAGGAAGCAGAAGGAAATCTGGTTGTGTTTAGTATTAGAATGTAAGCAAACACAAGAAATACAACAGTGGTACTAGATTTAGAAATTGGATACAGAGTGAAGAAATAAATTAATGTGGACTTGCCTTTATTGGACTAAAAAACCAATTGAATGAAGAACAAGAACAGGTAGTGGGTGTGGTGAGTCCCACTGCATGACCTGCAAATTGTAAATAAATAAATGATAAAGCCTTTGTGGGAGGGAACCTTATTATTGTGACCAGCAAAAAACCATCACATTATGTTACTATAAATATTGGTACACAAAGTTAACTCTTTCAACTTGAAGCTTCCTATATTCTCCCAAAAACTCCATTTTCAATCCTGCTACTGCCCCGCCAAACAAGTAAGCAAGGAAAAAGAACTGCAAATATTTTACAAGTTATATTTAATGTTACTATATACTTTTAGTTTTTATTTAATTCAACTACCTTTAATTAATTCATGTGCTAGATGGTGGGATATTTAGAATTTGATGTATGGATAATAAATTTTATTAAATCACTGGATTGGTAACTTTTGATTATTAAGAATGTGTTTGATTAGATGAACAGTGGATAGTCTCAGGTTTAAGAGGTTTAAGACCTGTACTTAACATAATTTGCATGCAAATGAACATAAAAGTTAGATTGTATTGATTTAACAACACTTTTAGAAACTTTGTGTTATAATATAACACGTGTTATAATATAACACACAGTAGAAGAATGTGTTGATGTTCATATTTCATATAAGAAACTGGAATTTTCTGTTTTTTTAATTATTTTTCAATATTCTTTTCGTGAGTACACTTCAGAAGCTGTCTTTTTTTTTTCTTCCTGAAACACACAGAGAATAAACTAAACTGACTCTGGAAGATTTGTTTTACAGGACCGTTTGAGTGTCTTGTTTTGCTTTGAAAATATCAAATCATTAAGTAAAAAACTTGTTTATTTAAACTTATAAGTCATGTTTAATGATTTTTCATATGTGATTAAACTGATGTTTTCTTTGTGATTTATTATTTTTGGAATAGAAACTAAAGTTTCTTGAATTAGTATTAAGCTTAGGTATAAATCTGAAAAGGTATAGGGTGAGTTAAAAGTTGAAACATGTGTTGGTGTTGGGAATAAAGATAGAGATTTGTATGGGGACAAAGCAAAGACACAGTCCTTTTCTTCTTTTCATTTGCTTTTGTTTCTCTAAATTATACACTTGGATAGGTTTTAAAAATATAAGAGATAAAGAATATTTTTTATTAATATCTTAAAAAGTGTAGAGTAAAAGATGTTGGTGAGATAGAAAAAGGAATTGCATGTTGACGCGTCCAAATAACAAAATTGCTACCTTTCTCGATGATCTTCTTTTTTTTCAGTACCATGATCTTCATTTACACACTATTTGTTCTCCCCTACCTTTCATTTTTTTCAGAAAGTTAAGATCCAATCTCACCCACTTGGGCTTCCTTCTACCGTTTAAATTATTTATTATTCTTTAATCCAACAAACTACACAGTAATAATAACATTATTTTATAGATTTATATAAAAATATATTTTTTAAGTGAGGGTTTGAGTTTGATAGATGGTACATCAGTGAAGCACTAATGTTACCATTTATTATTTGCAAATCATTCATTTGGAAATTAGGAAAGTGAAAAAATGAATTTAGGAAAGTGAAAAACCTAGCATGGACAAACAAATTTAATATTTCATCTCTATCTTCTACTGTTGTGACCACCTAGCACGCCGTCACCATCATCTTCCTTCTTCTCTCTTCTTATTTTTGTTTTTCTATTTAATTAATTATTTATTATTATGATTTTAATTGTAATTCTCATTGAAATAATATCGCTAGTGTTAAGTTAAAGTAACACGTAAGAAGATTAAAGGAAGAATATGTGTGTAAAGTGTAATTAATTTTGTTTCTTAAACTATGTAAAATTATTAAACATACTCAAAATGTTGGATGACAATTATATTTACAAGTGCTCTAATATTTAAATTTTATATTTATTGAGATAGTATGGATAAGACCAACCATACCATTATATCTGAGATGTTGTTAAGTTTATAGTTCAAATTTACAATGCATCTTAAAATATTAAACGAGAAAATATATTCAAATTATCCGTTTTATCTCGAATAATATGAAATTATTGAATATATTCAAACAACATCTTTTAATATCACAAATAAAAAAAATTGTAATTATTATAATTTTTTTTTAAGATCCCACATTTTTTTCTCTGCTTTTTAGTGTTTTATAATCTTAATGATTTATGATGCTGATATTTATGATTTTAATATTTCTCTAAAACTACTTAAATGTATATAGCTAGTGAATTGCAATTAGTTGACATAAGAATCTATCCAATTAAAACTTCATTTTGCTTGAAGATTTTGGAAGAAAAAAATAAACTATGATGATAATGATTTTCTTGGTGTACTATGATACTATTAATTAAACTGTATGAATTTTTAACTCCTGTTTGAATCTTTGAAATTTTGAATGTATGGAGATGAATGAAAATTTGTTCTACAACCACTTCATCTCATTTATTATAATTGTGAGTTTGTATTTTGTGTATCTAGTATTGTGTTAGAAGGTATTGAATAAATTGTTGTTCTGAATGCCAGTTTCTTTTATCTTTCTATAATAAATTGGAATTATGTCATATTTTAGTCTATTATGTGGGTAGGGTAATTTGGGAGAATTTTGAAACATTTGAATTTGTTAGAAGTTATATTATGAAATTAATTTTTATCATTAAAGAAAAATGTTGTATTTAGTTTAGTCAGAAATAGTGGTTTCTAGTCAAGCTATTCATCATTTCTGTTTGTAGTCTTTAATGTATAATAACTTTACAATAATCATATCTCACACCTTTCTCTCCTATGCTGAAGTAAATATGAGATATTCTTCATTAAATTCTCGGATTGAAAATAAATTGTTTCGTCATACTAGTGGGATCGGTCCATGATATCACAATCCCCATCCTTAGACATAAGCCAATGAGACTGGTAAACTTTCAAAGTCGAAAATTCTTTTGCAAGATCAACCTATGACCTTACAATCCCCAACCTCAGACATAAACTAATGAAACTTATAAACTTAAAGATCGAAAATATTATTCACATACTATATATTATTTTTTTAAAAATAGGATGTTATATATTTTTAACTAATTTAACAACCACTTTTGGATTGGTTTGATTTATTTTTTAAATCCAAGCTACTAAAAATTAATTCTTTAAAAAAATTGTTTTATTTTTTAAAATCCAATTAAAACAGTATATGTGTAACATTAGGTTTTGATGGAAGCATGCCACATTTAAATAATGTATTGTATGAGAGATGTGTCTAGCAAAACATATATTATACATAACTTATTGACGGTAAGATAAACTTTGACCTATGGTCAAAGTTTGTGTACTTTGAATAATGATATACTTATGAATTCAAATTTCACGTGTTAAATTGCTCCTCTGGATTCAATGTCACTAAAGTTACTATAATCTCATTATACATAATTTATAATACATTAGTTTAATTTGGATATGTAAGAGGAAGAAGATGAGTAAAGGTGAGACGGTAAGAAGTGAATATTATTCAGTAAAAGTGTATTTTCATAGGGCTGAACCCTTTAGTTATATATGGGAAGGGCCTATGTAAATAACCCACTACAACAGAAACTAACTGCTAAGTAACAGCACTCCCAGTATTATATCTAACA
>Ga0123342_1001618_pt1 | contig 37821 bp, 14 predicted proteins | sample Turbeawhitnodule_FD_89960 | JGI IMG/M metagenome (GOLD analysis project Ga0123342, IMG submission 89960) | Root nodule microbial communities of legume samples collected from Mexico - Turtle bean Mexico white nodule | ecosystem: Host-associated > Plants > Roots > Nodule | place: Mexico: Nepantla...
AATTAAGTTTAAAGTTCATTTCTTAATATTGTATCAAAGTTATATAAAATTTATACTAACGAGAGTTTGTTGGACTTGGCAAGTCATCCAGACAACTATCAATCCACTCATTATATAGTCTCACACACAATAGGTTTCAACGAAATGATAATGTGTTGGAGATCACACATAAACTAGAAATAAAGACATTTCATAGTATATAAAGGATGCAAACCTCGTTTTAGAAGTTAAGTTTTATAAGGTTGAGTTATACTTCTTAATAAACTAAAATAGTAATATATGTGTTAATTTAGATGTCCAACACATCTCTATAAATAAATTAACCATTGTCAAGCCAAAATACACATTTAATAAGATTTATTATCCCCAATCACTAATTATTGAATACTAACTCGAATGTCGAAAATCTTTTTGCAGGTATCCCTACTGTAGTTGATATTAAAGAAACCCAGACACACCAAAATATTGAGGACAAGACTATCCTAACCTATATTATAATAGAGTTGATGATGCATCTCTCATCATGTATTGTGGATCCTTTTTCCTTTACAACAATTGAATAATGTTCTTCGTGAATAATGGTGGACTTGATTGCTATATTGTAGATGTTCTAAATGAATTTATTAGATTTAATGGTAGAAGAGAGTGATGGAGTTGATTGCTATATTTAGAGGAACTCGTCCAAGCGAGCCCAATCTCGTCAAAGCAAGATTACTCCAGAGAAGTTGGGTTTTTTTTCGTCCCACTCGCCTAGGCGAGCCCAATCATGCCCAAGCGAGAAGTCACTTAGTCAAAGCTCAACTAGGTTAAATATGAGGCGTGAGACACAATTCTAGAAGGTGTTAAAAAATCTTAGGAGGCAAACGTCAAGGACAAACATCCTAACAAACATCCTATATCTTCTTTTCTTGCTTTCCATGCTTGTAATAGCCAACTTGAGTGACTAATTTTATCATTTGGGATTGAGAGTAATCTATTCTATTGAGATGATATTTAAATATAATATTTTGTTCTTGATTAATCATTGATATTATCATTTTATTCTTAATGCTTATTTATCAAGATTTTGATTATTACATTTGATTGAAAAATACTTTTAAGTTTTTGGAAAAAATAAAGGTTATAGAGAGAGGGTATAGACTATGGTTTGTACATAAAACGTCATTTATACCCTTCTCTGGATATACTTTGACCATATTTGATGTAAACTATAGTCGATGGTTGATCAAAATAAACTATAGTCGATGGTTGATCAAAATAAACTATAGTCGATGGTTAATCAAAATAACCATAGATATGCCTAATACACTATGATTTTGAATCGATGTCTATAAGTTAATAGTATATAGGCTATGTGCGATTATATTTGCAAAACCGCTATCTAAGAGTTTTTCTGCACTAGTTACTTCAACCTTAAAAATGTCTATAGCTTGAGTCCACTTATTGAGCAACTCAACTTCTAATCAATCAACTGTATCTCGACTGCATAACTTAAGGAGGGGGAAAAAAGGGGATATCTCGATCGGGGGAGAAAACGGGTCAATCCCATATAACCTACTATATCTGACAAGTCACACTATATATCAACCCAAGATGCATCACGGTCCCAGGGGTTCGACCTGATTGTACCTTAGTATTTTTAACTCAACCTTGTGCCTTAAATAATTCTTTATAAATAAACTATCATACTATATTTGTTAAAAAAGAAAACGCTATGTTTCATCGAATACAAAAAACTTTTCTAATAATAAAGGGAATTGACCACAAATCATCAAACTTCAGTATAATTTTGTTATCTCCAAAAACATCGCATTTTATAAAGTGTATTATCTCCAAAACATCGCATTTTATAAAGTGTATGCACCAAACTTCACTATAATTCGAACAAGCCATAATAAACATATATTCAAAACATAAGCAACAAATTATCTTGTTCATGGAATAATTAAGTAAAGAATATAAGTAATAAGTTATGTTATTAATTGCGCAATAACATCAACCTATATTAAAATAAAAACAAACCAATTATGTTAGATATCACACAACAAGTTATATTAAAAAGCATAATTATGAAGTTATGTTAAGCATCATGCAATAACATCAAACTATATTTAAGAAAGAAGAAGCAACCAACTATATTCCATTATGAACCATAATAAACATCTGATAACATTGCCTATACATAACATAATATTGAATAATGAATCGAGTTCTTCAGTTTTAAAATTTTGCAATATCAAAGTTATCAAAGTTGGCATTTAATATTCAAATTGGGTTATTCACATAAGTCAATTACTCAAGCAACAATCGCAATGCAAAACTTTACTACAAAAACATTTTTGAAATGCTTTGATGTAATATAAACAAAAACTATTGTTAACCCAAACAAATATTACTCATAAATAACAATATCACGAGCAATAATTACCATGCAAAACTTAATAATAAATGTAGACATTTTTGTATTTTACTAAATTTTTCTATACTAGACTGTAGCATTAAGTTAAACAAAAAAAAAATACTCATTCTCATTAGATTATATAAATCAAACAATATATTTTAATAATCAGAACATAATCTTAGGATACTTTTATACTTATCAACATTTAAGATACTCAAATCTTATCATATAACTTCGATAAATTACTATTAACAAAATTAGTTACATAACAATAAAAAAAAAAAATAACACCTAACAACTCAACTATCTTCAATACTATCTCTATTATATTATTCAATTACAGCAAAATAACATAATTTAATAACAGATAATTATACGATTAACTAGATATATCTCTCAATAATTCGGAAGCTATTTCTAATAAAATTAATCAACTAAGGATCCAATTCATGTATTTACTTTATTATAAGAACTTGATATATTTACTTTTTTATAAGAACATGACTTTTATATTAATATAAAAGATTATGATATTTAGGTATAAACCTAATTAATCCAAAATAAAGCATGAACAAAAGAAATCAATGTGACGGATTTATTGATACAAAAATAAAGTAAATCAATCGAACTAAGAATGGAATAAAAATTTGAACAAATTATTACGAAACCTAATTCAGCTTCATAAAACCGGCTCATGAGGTTAAGGACACACCATAGAAGTAACTTGATAAGCCCAACAGACACTCGCTAAGATAGGTTCGAAATGACTTTGATATCATGTGGACTTTAAGCCTAACTCAACCAGCTCACGAGATTGAGGTTTGTACCCACTCATATACAATGAAATATCCTAATCTCTAATCAATGTAAGATCTCCAACACAAATCAATAGACCCAAATGGTAAAGAAAAAAAAATGAGAACCCAAAAAATATAAAAATTTGAAAGTAAAATAAATAAACTCCCAATTTAATAAATTAAGAAAATCAGAATAGATTTTCTTAGAGGCCACTATTCCTAAAGACTTACTTACCAGTTGTATTCCACGTGAGTTTCTTGACATACAACAAAAACTCCTCATAATTATTATAATTTTTAAATAAACATGTAATTAGATGTTTACTAACAATAAGAATGTAAAATCAAAATTAATTATCAAAAGCATTTTTAAACCTAGCAAAATAAACAGGGCGAATTGAAAGATGTCATACCGTAGCGCCACCACCAGATATTCAGCTTCGACATCTTCGTCTGAGTAGCTGTAAACATAGAAATTCGAATCGGAAGTCGAATGCAAAAACCAAGATTAGGAAATGGAAGTTAACAAAGAAAAGGAAAATGACAAGTTTGTGCGTGAATCTAACGCAGAAGTAGAACGCAGATAATAGAGAAATTTCGTCAGATTCACGCACAAACCTGCAATTTGCCTCTGCACTCTCTCTCTCATCTCATACAGAAGCAGTATCAGTATTTGAATGGCGTGGGAAGGACTGACCGTTACACCTGGAAGCTTCTAGCGGCTATCACGCCACAAATACTTCATTGTGGCCGTTGGATCCTTCCTCGCCAATGACGTCATCTTTTTTTTATGCCGTTGCGGGTCATGGAATGTGCACACACAAATATATTTTTGGATAATGATATATTAAAAATTCAGAATTTTTATACAATACATTACAATCTCTAATATATTATTTTAATACTTTTTTATATTATTTAATTATAAATTTATTTATTATATATATTTATATCTAAATCTATCAATCGTATATAATTTTCAGAATTGTTAAATCATCATTTTCTTATATTTTTTGCATAGCAAGACCGCTTCGTAAAAAATAAATTTATTACTATCTTTCTATTTTGTTATCCATAAATAAAAAACAAGTTAATAACTTAAATATTACAATAAATGTATTTACGAAGTGTAATATATGTCATTCAAGAAAATGAAATAAGACTTATTTTTCTGTGTTGTTAACGGTAAGTTAAAGGTGTATCACTCTACAGTGACGAGACAGGACAGTGACGCTGGGCCATGGTGCTCCTGCAAGACTGCAACGGCTCCAATTATGTATTAATGATGATTTTTTATCATGCCATTACAGATATTTTGAATAAAAATACTCAGATAATATCTCCTAAAATAGTAAGATGTAGACCATGTTGTTTTATTTAAAAGTATATCTTCAGATAATATGTGTCAAGGATTTATGTTTTAAGTGAGTTAGAGATTTTTCATAAATACGGGTCTGTCTTCCACAACCTCCATAACTTTTCGTAACATCATCAGAGGTAAGGTAAAAAACCATTTTATTTTAAAATTATATTTTAGATTTTATAATATAAAAATACCACACAATTTAGAATTAATTAAATTTTTTACTAGTTTTTAAGATTGAACAATTCGAACTTACTTCCATATATTCAGATAAATATTTCGGATTATGTAATTTAGAATAATACATTATATTTTGAATATTTTTCTAGATTCAGGAACAAGTTTTTCAAAACAAGATTTCTTGAACAAACTTTCTGAAAAGTATATAATATTTTTCGAATAAGTTTTTCAGCATGATTTTTTTTCTCACGTGTTCTCTCTCTTCTTCTTCATCTCTTACGTTCTTCCTCTCTTCGTCTTCTGTAGTGGTGGTACAGTAGTGACAATGCTTGCGGCAGCAGTGGTGCGGTGTATCAAAGGAGGGTATTTAGTTTTTTTTTTTGTTAGTAGTGGGGTTACAGTTAGTAATTATGAGAGTGAGGTCAGCAAAAGCCAGCTTAGGCAGTTCATTGTTTGGGCATCTGGGTATGGACTCGGTTTGGTTTCTGGGCTGCTTCTTCCTGCACATCCATACCTTCTTCTGCCACCCCCATATATTTTTTATATTCCAAAAAGACCCTTTGTCAATATTCCGGATTACATAATTCGAAAGTCTTTTTCTAGATCCAGAATTAGCTTATGGATTATGTAATCCAGAAGCCTTTTGTGATTAGCTTCCAGATTACATAATCCGGAAGTCTTTTCTATACATAAAATTAGCTTCCGGATTATGTAATCTGGAAGCCTTTTTTTCCAGAGGAGTGATTAGCCTCCGGATTACATAATCCGGAAGTCTTTTCTAAATATGAGATTGACTTCCGGATTATATTATCTGGAATATATCCGGATTACATAATCCATAGGCTTATTTCAAATGTAAAAAAGAGTTCCAGATTTTATAAATCTCAAGAACACTTCTAGATTCAAAAACGGCTTCCGGATTATGTATGGAGGTGGCACAAAAAAGGAGAAAACGGTATTTTTACATTTAGTATGGGGGTGGCAGAAGAAGGTATGGAGGTGTAGGAAGAAAGAGTCTGGTTTCTGTTTGACCTTGTATAAAAGATAACTGTTTCTTTCTGCATCTTGATATGTTCTACTGTCATCGCATACAAAACATGAAAATAACATTTTATCATTCTTTCTTGCATCTTCACATGTTCTTCTATCATCTTATACAAAACATGAAAATTACTTTTTATCCTTCTTGTGTCACCTTCATATTTTGGATTATATAATCTGGAAGTTAATCTTGAATTCGGAAATAGCTTATAGATTATGTAATCCAAAATATATTTTTACGAAATGGTATTTCAGATTATATAATCCGAAAGTTTCGATTTGGTAGTAGTTTCCAGATTATGTAATCTGGACATGCATTTGAAAAAAAGACTTCTTGATTACCTAATCAAAAAGCTAATATCATATTGAATTTTTTTTTCAAATTATGTAATCCGGAAACTAATCTTACATATGAAAAAAGGCTTACAGATTACATAATTCGGAAGCTAATTACAAATTTGGAAAAAAACTTCCAGATTATATAATCTAGAATATTATAAAGGACATTTTTGAAATACCAATATTTATGGAGGTGAGAGAAGAATTTATGGAAGTGCAGGAAGAAACAGTCATTAAAGAGATCCAAAACTAGTCTGAATTTAATTCCCCTTGTTTGAGATTTACCGGGCCTTGTGTAGAGTTTTATTTTTGGGCCTATATTGTGTAAGACAAATTCTTCCTACACCCAATCTTTTTCAACCTGCACCTTACATAGTTTTAAATTTCTAAAAGTGGCTTTTATTCTGGAATGAAAATCTAGAATTGAAATTAATACATTCTGAAAAAAAGTAAATACGAAAAATATTATTATGATGTGAAAATAAAAATCCAGAAATAAGAATAAAACTCTCATTCTGGATAAAAAAAATTCGCAATACAAAAAATTCATTTCAGAAAAAAATCCAAAAATATATTATGGAAAAGGAGGTCCATAATATATTTTATATGTATCCCATTTTATTTAAGAGCCTTTTTATCTTTTCATACTGAAATTGGGTGCATTGATATGGTGCAGGAAGTAATTGCCATTGTGTAAAGGACCAGGCTTGAGTCTGTTTCTGTATGGTTTTTTTCAGGAATTTTTTTGGTAGCGAATTGTAGGTAATTGCGTTCTGCACCAACAAATTTGGACCCACATCCAATCATCCGAAATAACCAAAATGTCCTTTGTAGTTTTCCAGAATCTCTTCTCTATAATATGTTTCGGGATTTTATTTTTTGGAATTTCTTTTGCAGAATGTACTTTTTGTATTCTGAACTTATTTTTCTGGAATGATTTTTTTTTAAATTTTATTCTGAACTTTTCTTTTTCATAATATATTTTTTAATTCTAGATTTTCAATTCCAAAATAAGAGATAATTTTGGAATTTCAAAAAGTTGATTGGGTGCAGCTCTAAAATCAATGGATGGAGGAAGCAATGGCTTGGGCCTGATGATATCTTCATTATGGAAAGGAAAAACCATGATGTTACAGAGCTCAAAGAAGAAGATGATTGCTTGTTATTTGATGTTTAAATGGAGAGATAGGTTGAGAAATGTAGCAGAAAGTATTGCTTTAGCAGCTAGGAGCTATGTTATAGGTGGTAGTTGTGATTTGTGATTGAGATTAGATTATAAATATTAAGATTTGTATTTTCAAAGCATGGGGCATTTGTGGTAAGAATTGGTAGGTCCAGAGCTCCACCTAAAAGTGTTTTTTCCAAAAGGGAAATGTTAAATATAATAAAAATATTAATTATTATTTTTTAAGAGAGAAGTGTTGGATGGTGAGGTGAATAAAACTGAAGGTAGACTTAACAAATTTAGGTGTTGACAAAGTCACATGATCACTCTTTCTCATGATCCATGTTGGTTTTATCTAATCTTTATCACTAAAAGCCATGGATTTGGAACATTTCCAACGCCATTCTGCATTTCAAGTGGGACTCACACAACCATTAACTTTAATGCCCATCGATAATAATAATAATAATACTATGTCAAACCAATCAAATTGCCAGCTCATCTCACCACCAAGGTAAAAATGGAAAATATTCATTTACGGTACAACTTATATTAATATTACTATGTCTGCTTATATTAATACTTTTATTATTATTGTTATTATTATGAATTTTTGCCCAACAAAAACTAATGAACAGAAAATGAAATGACATGTGAGTTCATTAGTGTAGGAATTGTAACATATCGTTTTGGATTAGAAATTTCTGCTAAAAAAATTCCCAGATTACTGAAGGTGTCGGTAGGCACCATTGACCTACGAAAACTATTCCAATGTCAGTGTTTCTCTCGTATAAACATCAAGAAAAGACAAGTAAAAAATATTAATTAGGTCTAACTAATTAATTTGGGTAGCCGAAAGAAGAGAGTGAAAGGTGTGGATGAATTGATAGGATTTTGAAAGGAGAAAACTAGTGATATAGTATTAAAGTATTATGGATGTTTGTCTCTTATACATGAGTCAGAGAGCAAGGTGTTACTCTTTGCCAAGGAAAATATATTTTATATATTCTCCCCTTGAGATGGGGGTTGAATTTGAATGATGGGAATAAAGGCAGTGTTAGTTAAATAAATGGTTAAAAATGTTGTTTCTTACAAAAGAAAAAGGAAACAAAATGGAACGCGGAAGCTTCATGGGAACTCTCAGGAGTAGGATTTAGCTAAATGCCGGAGCTTCTCTTGCCTTAAATTATGTCAATCTTCTAGAAAGTGCTGTTCCCACAGATTGAGAGGGAAAAAGAATAAAGATTTGGTTCATTATTTTTTAAATTGGGTCATCAAAAAGGATATTTGAGCACTCTAAGAGGGTCATTTTGCGAGGAAAATTAACGGTTAGGTGGGGTAACAAATCTTATATCAAATATACATGAATCATGAGGCTTTGAGCAACCACTAATACCACCAATTAACCATTTTTTTTAGCTTATGACCCGCCAATAATGGAGGTCCTGTAACTTATCATAACACCAACCAAAGGTACGGTTTCCACACCCTACCATTTTTTCCAATATTCTATTTGTTTTCATTTCTTTTTAATACTCCAAAAGAAAATTTGTATAAAGTAGTACCTACCCAACACCAAAAACTAAAGCTCTTGTCAACCTATTCTCAAAACATTTTCCTTTAAAAGATCCATTTTAATAATTAAAAGATAGAATTTAATTAGATAAAAAAAAATCTTTTGGTTTGAATGATAAAGTATGTAACATTAAGTATGAAGAAAAAGAATTGTGATTGCAATATGGAAGGAAATAACAGTTGAATAATATAATGGGGGTTGTGGTGCATCCTCACATGCAACTGAGAAGAAGAAAGGATATAAACATTAAAAAAGAGGCACCTTAAAAAAGAAGGATTAGGTTTTACGATGCAGGGTGGGTGTGGCATGCAACAACAGCATTGCAATGGCAAGAGAATAATAAGTAATAAAATAAAAATAGAAAATGAGAAGGCATGAAAATGGGATAGGTAGCGTGGACCAGTGACAGTGGTCAATTCTAGGGTTGGGGGACCTGGTGTTGCTGCTGCTGCTGCATATTGGGGTTGTAAGAGAAGACGGTGACGTATCGCGACAAGACAAAATTAGTTTTTATTATTTTATTTCTCTGTTTTGTCCCTACATTGAGCTCCCCAAACGTATCCCACCAGCAACCACCCCAATCAAACACAGTCCCAGATTGATACTTCTATGTGCAAAACCAATGATTTACCAATTATTTTATCTAAACATCCCTCAATCACCGTAACACTCCAAATTTACAAATCAAAAACCCTGCCCCAGAAACAAGCTCCATCAAATTCCAAACTATTCATCATAATTTTCAAACACGTTTTTTCTATTACATACACACTCTTCGCAGACAAAACTACATTATCTTTTAACTTAGATCACCAATTTTATGTCCTGTTGAGGCTGTAGTTTTTTAAGGAGTGATGTAACTGTTTTGGTTGATTTTTGGTTGAGATTCTATATTTTGTTTTGGTAGGATTATGGTTAATGTGTTGTAATATGGTGTATCCTTAGCTAATTGTGTGTTAGAAAACTTGTTGTTGATGTTTTTATAAAGATTGGGACACTCCTGAATTATCTCATTTTATTTTATTTATTTTTTCTGATTAAAAAAATAGATGAGCAATTTATTATTTCTTCCCCAGTTAAAATTATAATTAACAATTATTATTCTCTTATTAAAATTAATTACCTTTAAAATCTAAATCAATATAATCCTTTACAATATATTACGATTCTCTAAAACCTAATATAACATTTGAAGATCCTTTTATGTATTTATTTATCATTTTATTTTTAATTGCGGAGAGTTATATACATATGACTTTCTATTATTTGAGGCATCATCCTTTCTAAGAAATTCAAATCTTTTTGTCTCAATAAATTTTCATTCCTAAAATTTTGTTTGCAGGTCTTAACTGCTTTATATTAAACTCTTTAGTCAATTTTGGATTTGATTTTTGTTGAAGTATGTCACCAACATGTCATTCATGAATAATATCAAGATAATAAAATTATTCTCATTATATCTCTTATAATGCATGAGCTTAGTTTATTTATTATTAATGAAGGAGTAATTTTTTTACTACATCTTGGTACTTACTTTAGATTGAATAAAGATTTGACCAATTTGAGAAGTAAGGTTTTTTATTGTCAATGAAGCAAAGATAATTTATTATGGAGTATATGGATTACACCTAAAATTGGATAAATAGATTATATGAATTGTTAATATGATCGGCTTGGATATAAAATTATTCATTAAAAGAGTGTAGACTACTCACTTTAATAATATTCTTTTGTTAAGTAATTTAATTTTGTATAATTTGATGATAGTATTTAAATTTTCTTCATAGTTATCTTTTTTTTTGTAACACTCGACAAAATCACATTTATCATTATTAAACACAAATTAGTGATAGCATTATCATTAATTTGTTTCCACCTTTCATTCACGATACTCATGAGTTTTTACTAGACGAGTTAGTCAACCATCTCTTCTTTAGTTGTAGAGTTTCTAGGACAGTTTGGGATATGAGTGATAATTGGATACGTGAGACAAGTGGGCATCATAATTTACCAAATTCTCATCTTAGGCAGTTTATACTTTTGATGGTAAGTAGGGAAGGAAAGAGGGCTTGGTGGTGCAAGTGGGTATCTATTGTATGAGAAATATGGAGACAAATGAATGGAATTATTTTTAAAAATAAAAGAATCAATGCTAAGAAAAATGCTTGTAGCAGGTTAATTAAAGACTTGGTCTTGGATAACAGGAAGAGATTCAAAAGTGACCTTCTCGTATTCAAATTGATATATCCGAGAACACTCTATGTCATGATTGGCAAACAAAGGTTGTAAAGGTGTGTGTACATGTGCATATGAAATAAAGAAAGAAAGTGGATTACTTCTATAATGCAGTGGAGTTTGGCATAACTATAAACAACAATACTTACAACTCTATCAAGGATATGAAAAGAAATGGAGTAGGCCTAAACACCAAATGACATACAATTACTGAAATAGGACCGTAAAAAGATTCTACTATTCTTATGCAATATAGATTTTGAGAATGGTCTATAACTAAAATTGCAGACTTGTGGCAGTTATAAGAGTTATTGGTTCATTACGAGTGTTACGAAGATGAATTTAGGTGATGTGTATAGTCATTTTCCCTATCACACATTTTGGATTTACTTGTTCTGTAAGGTAAAAAATGATGTTAGCACTCTATTTTTTGTCAACCGATGCTTTATTTCTATCTATTTATTATTATTTATTGATAAAAAAAATCTTTCAATTTTATTAATGGTAAAATCTCCATTTTTTTATTTTAATATCTAACAGTTTAACTTATATTGTGTACTCCTTATTACTTATTTTTTATCATTCTTTAATCATTTCAAAACTTTTAATATCTTTCTTTTCTCAGTTTCATGTCACAAATATAAAAATCTAAAACAATTGATTAACTATAAAAGTTATTTGGCCCTAATAATAATAAAAAATTCCCTTCCAACTTGCGCATGGAGAAGAGTAGGGACCCCATCATCTTGCTTTGTGTTGCTTTTATCCCAATCTTTTCAACTTTCTACGTAAACAACCCTTTTGCGTTCATCCAATCCTTTCTCCTTCATTTTTCTCTCCTTTTCAAAATTTGAGTACTTATTTCTACGAAAAATATATAATTAATAGAATCTCACTTAACCCTAGAGCTTATTATTTTACATGAGTTTATGGATTGAACTTTAAGTTAATATTCATTATTTTTCTTTATTTGTTGGTAGTCAAAATTTGTGTACTACATACGTACATTAATTAATCAATCACGTGGGTGGTATATTTATATATTAAAAATTAATTTTTTTTGAAAGATAATGAAAAAGACAATGAATTTATTCCAAGAACACTGTATTTATGAAAGAACTACCAAAATATATCCTCTCCTGCAACACTGTCTCTCCAGTACGAAATAATAAAAGAGAAAAGGGGGAGAGTAAGAAGAAACCAAATAAAAAACAAAAAAGAGTGGGAAAGGTTGTAAAGAGGATCTAAGAACTATTGGATGACGTATGTATGTGTTAGGCATGATGTAAAACTTAAACTATTTTAATCATTAGTTTTGTAGGATTAATTGTAACTAAAATATTTTTTTTATTAAGATAGGTTTGTTGAAACAAGATTTTTAAAATTATTAATTTTGCTTAAGTATATACAAAATAATTTTTAATAATCTAAATTATGAAAAAGATCCCGTATAATTTTTTTGGAAAGGACAATAATTGTTGGAAATTTTGGAGATAAGGCTCTTTAGGAAAGAAGCTGTTAAAAATAATTAAAATTTAAAATATACACACAATTTCGGATGTGGATTTATTACTACGAGTTTATTTGAAGAAAATATTTTGCAAAAAAGAAATAAAAAAATAACTTAATTTTCAGTTCAAATTAATTTGTCTAAATTAAAAAAAAAATGAAAAAGTTAATAAATATGACTTTTTACAAATTAGTTCTTCCATGAACTATCATTTAAATTTAAGGAGTAATTAATTTATTTTTATTTTTTCTCCTAAAACAACTATGAAAAAGTTTTTCCATTATGATATTTTTTTTAAATTGTATGTCCAACTTAATAATATGCACTATAATATTTAGACCAAAACTACCCAACTCTTTTTTTACACAACCAAGTGAATTAATAATAAGGAAGTTTTTGTATTTTCATTTCATTTTAAAAATAGAAAAAAAATCAAAATTTTCTCTCCTCTCCTAATTATTTTTTATCTAGAAAAAATTATTTTCTTTCTCCAAAAGTCGTATATTCCCAATATTGCCATGCTAACGTAGGAATGATGCGGTGAAAGATTATCACTTTGGTATATGATAGAGACTTATATGATTAAAATATATAGTTTTTTTTGGGATAATATTTTAATAATAAGTACTTGTAATAAAAAAATTCCTTAAAAATTTATATATAAGAATAGAATTTTTTTTATTTAGTTTTTAAAATATCATTTTATATTAACATAAATAATTTTGACTTATAAAAAAAGCATTTTGAGTTATAGAAAAATTAAATAATTTTCTCACATTCTATAAATATTTATAAAGAAGTGTTTCCTTACCATTTAAAATTATTAGAAAACTAAATTTAGAAATAAAAAATTGGAATAAAAGTTATCAATTTATAAAGAAAAACTTGAAACAGGGGATTAGATAGGGACGAGTAAATTTTCTTACGATAAAGCTAACTTAAATTAATATTACTAATTAATTTGTTTTGGTAAAGTAGTATTAAGATTTATTAAGAGTATTCAATGGCTATCAAATAAAAAATGTTTGTTACTACCATGAATACCTTAAATTTAGGTTTTATTCATGAAAAATATGTCTTCATTTTTTCCTTTAACTTTAGTTCTTTAATTTTTAATTATTTCTATTTTTAGTTTCTATAAAAATTATAAGTATTAATATTTTTTTAATGTGTAATGTTTAAAGTAATATAAAACTATGAAAGATTTAAATAAATTTACGAATAAAAAAATCAAAATTATATAAAAAAAAAATCAAAGAACAAAATTACATATAGTTAAGAATTGAGGAATTACAATCACGGAAAAAATAAATAAAGGCTAAAAATATAAATCTGATCAAATATAAGATTAAAATTACCATTAAGGAAAAAAAAAACATGATATATAACATGACATAATAGGAAGCAGATAAAAAAAATAATAATAAATAGTATGAAACGTTTAAATTGTGTAAACTAAATTATCATGTGTTCTTTTATTATTATTTAAAAAATATATAGCAATGCACTATTCGTATCACTTCTCGTTTTCCTAGTCAAACAAAAACATGATTTTCTTTCCTATATTTTTGTATGATAAGAGATTATGTAATCTTTTGGAAAAAAATATTACATAGTCTCGGACAAAGAGATGAGACAACGATAAATTCTAATATATATATATATATATATATATATATATATATATTTGAAAAGGGACGAAGAATTAGATTAAACACATGTACACAATCTTAAACAGTTTGATGTAAAATGTCTTTATCGTACCAAGACGAGAATATTTAGTGATATAACTTTTCATAATTAAATAAGATTTTTCAAAACTTAAAACCCCGAACTAATATAGCTGAGCATAATATCAATGAATTGATTAAATATCAGTGTACAAAAAATTCCAAAAACAATTGAAATGACATAAAAGCCACCCAAGTTACATAACTGATTGAAGATTAAGGAATGATTCAATTTTAGGTATATGTTTTTTTTTTCAGTGTTGTTCCTTTCTTATACTCAATTAAATAATGAGTGTTTTCTTCCAATCTCCTAAATAAATTGTTCTAATCTCCGAAGCAAATTATTCTTATTTAGAAATGAGATCTAGAGAACTATTGAGATGACTCGTTTTTTTTCTTCATGTCGATCGTGTTATTCTTCAATCTCCTTTCTCGCTCGCTTCTCACCTTTCCTTCCTAGTTTTGACTCTCGGTCGTCTCGTGAGAGTACCGAATGAGGGTATCTGTAGAAGATATTTCGACGCTCAAATCAGTAAAGGAGTTCGGCACTCGGTAGTTAGAGTACTATAGATAGTAACATACATGGTTCTTGAATTTTGTGCTTATTTATATTACCTTAGTTGATTTTTCTTATTGGACTGAATTAAGGAGTTAGTTTGTGATTAGAATTGCATTACCTAACTACTAATCATTAGGTTAGTCTTATTGATCTTGTTAAGCGTAATTGAATTCATAGTATCGGTCGATCTTATATATATCAACTCAACAACAAAGTCCAAGACGTGATATGATACGAGTACACAAATGAATTGTAGAAGCTTGCGGATATTATAGCTCTCATCTATGTGCACATCACTTGATTTAAACGTGATGCGTTCCTATACTTTTCCGTTTTCAGTAACAGTAAAACATTTGAAATAAACACATCATAAATGAAACTCTATACATTTTCACCAACATTACGAAATCTAAATAAAAAAAATTATAAAAAACATTCCTATATCTAAAATGTTAAAAATTTGAACTCATTTTGAATTTTCCAGCATAAATGATTCTATACAATAATTATAGATACATGGATGGATAGGGATTAGGGAATAGTGTAGGAGGGAGCATTTGACGAAAGAACTTTATTTTTTTGCGGGCACACAACCAGAAGAATAGGTGACGTACAACAAGGTACATCCCTAACAGATCTTCAACATTTACAGAACTCATTCATTCCAGAAAACTCCAACACCTTATTTATTGCTACAAAAAACGCACTCTAAGTATATGGTACTAGCTCAACTGAGTGATGAGAAAAGTGACAGAGGAAAAATAAAAGAATCTCTCACCTATTCAAAACTTATGGTTCTTTTTCCCTTCTCTTCCTTCATTCCTATCATGGCCAAGAAAAATCTCAAAGCGATGATGGATGTAAATCAATATCTTCAATGAGAGAAGAACAAATTCTAATTATTGAGACGCATGCTGGATAGCAGTGAAGTACTTGTACAAGGAAACTATGTCATCAGCATGCTTCTTGGTGGTCGTGGCTCACTTAAAACCACACGTGCATCTCCTTTTCCCATTCCTTTCTCGTCACATAAAACACTTCCTTCTACATCTTCTAGTGCTACTTTTTTCCCCTTTTTTTTCTTATGCAGTTTCTGTACTCTTTTTACTTTCAAACTTTAATCCATATACACAAAAATCACCAATTACCCTCTCCTAATAAATGATGCAAATAGAATTTAGAAAGGATTTTATACTTTTGCTGGTAAAAAAAATACATCCACCGACAATACATACGGATGCTGATTTTCTTAGAGATGTTCGAACTAGGTTTGTGGTTCCGAATCCTTGCTGTGTGACTTTCTCCCTCGAATATGGTCAGATATGATGATGTGGCTGGTTTACCAACCAAAGTTTATGAATAACTATTCTCTTACACTCAACTATAACCGAATCACTTCTTTCAATTTATACACCAAATCCAAACCAACCAAAGCCAAACCTTACATAGCAATCATATATTCTCATTTTTACTTTGGTACAATTCTCTATTAATTCTCTATTAGAGATTTCATAGTGGATGCAAATCTTTCAGTATAAACTGATTTTAGAAAATTAAATTAAATTTAAAATTAACTTTGTTTAACCCTAAACAAATCATACCGTATGAGAAGTATATTTCTCTCTCATTTTTATACATGAGTGACTAGTGCATTGCTATTTTTCCTCCCTCCACTTCTTCAAACTTTTGTTTTTTTATACACAAAACAAAATACAACATGCAGTAAATTAGGTTACCTTTTTCATTTACGAGAACTTACTTTTTGGGAATTTCAAATGTTGATTTTACAAGAGTCAAGAGAGGGAATTAGGCTCACCGATTTAATCTATTTATTTAAGGATTTAGGATTTAATTTTTTGGTCATGTCACGCCATTTATTTTTTTAAGACTTTTTTTCCTAATCTATTCACGAATCCCTGTGCTAGGTTAGTTTGTAAGACAAGTTGGCCGAATATCAAAACCTGCTGCAAAAGCTTCACACAGTGAAAGAAAAAACTAATGAAAAAGGTAGGTTGAAAAAGAAAAAGGAAACTAAAGAATTAAGAAAGTGACGATAAACTTTGAAGGATTGATCAGATTTCGTAGATCACATGCACACGAGTGAACACTATTATTACAATTTGGCATTTTCAGAAAAGACGGAGAAAAAAAAATTCATTTAACGCCGTTAGAATCTAGGAGATGACGGAACCCCGTTCACACACACCCTAAACCAGTTAAGGGGTCAAATGCTACGTATGAAAGCGTCGACCATGGCATGCATTGATTGCCACCGGCTCAGCGTTGTCCGTACCAGTCCATGACCTGCACCTGCCAGTCAAATCTCGCCTTCATTTCTATCTTTGTTCCTTCCACACAGTTTTCACTTTCTTCTAAATCCAAGACTACTCATAAACTTTCTCTCTCTCTCTTTCACACACACCTAAGCTATAAACCAGATCAACCCTACCTCTCTCCACTTCTTACTAGTGTTAAGTTCGAGTTTGTGGCGTGTGAGAGATGAAGGATTTGAGCATTTGAGAGATCAACTCGTTTGGTATATGGAGAAGAAGGAGATGGTTGTGAAGACTGAGGATGCGGTTGGGTCCTCTTCCATTCCTTGTTATAATTCAAACGTTTATCCATTCTCGAACGCCTTTGATTTCTCTGAGGTGGAAAAGAGCTCTTTAGGGTTTATGGAGCTACTGGGTGTGCAGGATTATAGTCCTCTGCTTGAGTTACCTCAACTTTCAACAGTTTCTGTGCCTCATCACTCTACAGTTAAGGTTCCATCTGATAACGGGAAAGAGTGTTCCGAGGTGTTGAACCACCAACCCGCCACTCCAAACTCTTCTTCTATTTCATCTGCATCCAGTGATGCTGTCAATGATGAACAGAAGATGACTCTAGACCAAGTTGAAGAAGATGACGATGAAGAAGAAGAAGAAGAAGGACAACAGAAGACTAAGAAACAGTGGGTTTTTCCTATTTATCTCATCATTTTTTCTTTTCTCGTGGATTGCTGGATTTTTTTTTTCTAGTGAAAAGATTACTGATATATATGGTGAATTGTTTTTAATTTTGTGCAAGTATTCAGTATTTTTTATTAAGACCGCGGTATCTTCTCACCGAAGACAATCTTAGTCTAGCATAGCTTTTGTTTTCATTTTTCGTGGTTGTTGGGGGGCGGGGCGATGAAGCTTTCGTTTTCAAAAGTTAATTTTACAAATGAATGGTTCATGGGATGTGAAGAACACACAATTTGAGATGGTCTCTCTAGTATAAAGTACGTGTTTTTATATATTGTTTGGCTTTAATATGTAGCGAGGGAGAACATGTTTGACGATCCAATTAGATAAACTAAGGAGATCATGGGATACCTTTTGTTTGTTTAGTTATCTTTTCCTTTTGAGATAAGAAAACAATACATGTGATGTGGTTGATGTGAGGAAGGTTCTAAGATTTGATGGTTTCTGGGATCTGGTTCTTATCGGATTTAGGTTGAAGCCAAAGAAGACAAATCAGAAGAGACAGAGAGAACCAAGATTCGCGTTCATGACGAAAAGCGAGGTCGATCATCTGGAAGATGGGTACAGATGGAGAAAGTACGGTCAAAAGGCCGTGAAAAACAGCCCTTTTCCCAGGTAACATCCGATTTAATTCTCCCGGTAAACTCTAATCTTAAGTCTTACAGCTTCTGCACCTACCTACTTTTCCTTCCTTCCCTATTTCTCTTAATTGGTTTAATTCACTTACAAGTTACACCAAACAAATTAGTTAATTAATTAAATAAATAAATAGTCATAACATTTGGAATATACTATGTGTGGATCACATGTAGGAGCTACTATCGTTGCACCAGTGTTTCATGTAATGTGAAGAAACGCGTGGAGCGATCTTTCACTGATCCAAGCGTGGTAGTCACAACCTATGAAGGCCAACACACACATCCAAGCCCAGTTATGCCTCGCTCAGGTGTCTCCGCTGGATACGCCACCAACTTGGCTTCAGTTTTTCCACAAGCAGGAAACTACTTATCACAGTATCAGCAGCAGCAGAACCACCAGCAACTTATTTTTAGCACATTGTCCTCTTTGGGTTTCCCTTACAATGACTCTTCCTCTCCAAAGAACGCTGGTTTTACTCAAGAGAGACGGCTTTGTAATCCGGGGACGAACGCATTTCTAAGGGATCATGGACTTCTTCAAGATGTTGTTCCTTCACACATGTTGAAAGAAGAGTAGAGATGATAACTCCATTACTCATGCTTCTATGTGGTTTATTTTTTGCTGACTTTTTCGTATGAGATATAGGTGAGAACTGTAGTACTGGTACATGTAATTTTTCTTCCTGACCGAAGGTAATATTAGTGATCGTGATCATATATACTTGTAAAACCCAGTTTATAGCTTTTTGCACATAGCCCTTCGATCATTACTATGTCTGTATAACAAGATGGATTATGATCTAACGCAGGGACTACTTCTAGTTCTAATTATTTGGCTTGGATATTAATTTTCTTATTATGGTATAGAAAAACACTTCTCCTCCCAAGAAAAGAAGAGAAAAAAAAGGGAACGAAGCATTCATTGGTGGATTGGGGTGTGTGGAAATGATAAAAAAGAAATAGGCAAATAGACTTCTGTCTTCTTTTTAATAGTCTGATTCTGACTCCTCGTTTTGTCTTGTATTTTTGTTTGTTTTTGTTGAAGGAATGTGCATTGATTTCACAGATGTACAGCAGTGAAGATTGTTAGGTTAAGGTTTTTAAACGGGAACGAACAATTGGTGTAGAAACCTGCTTTGGCTTGTTTTGTTCCTGGAATCGACCGAAAAGTAATTATAGATAAATGTTTTTTGAAATTAGGAGGATATGGTGCTAAAAGTCTTGTCCCAATATGGAGAGGAGGTTATAAATAGGAAGAGTAATTCAACTACTCTGCGATCCATTTTGAGGTGAATGAGTTAATGCCTCTCTGAATCCTGCACGCGATGCAATCCATTCACGGATTGAAGAGTGGCGGAGACGGGAGGAATTAAAGAAGAACATAAACAAAAGGAGAAAAATTTATACAAGCTAAGCATATGGAGTGTGATATGGTCACTATGATGGAATAGATCTTGATAACGACACATGTTAGCTTTATTTATGAAGGTATCAAAGATAGCTCGTGCTTGTTTACAAGTTTTGTTTTTATTGAGCAGATGAGGCTCTCATTGTGAAGAAGAATAATTGAAGTTTTTGATATATAGCCGTTCACGGACAGATAGGCATAGGCTAACATTTTGTGAGATGTTATATACGACACGCCACCGTCAAAGAAACCACTGGGACCAGCTCTCTTTTTCTCTTCTACGCTTTCGTTTTCTTTCTCTTTAACGGCAAATGCCAAATACATTGCATCCAATTCAAATCCTTCACTTCCTTCACCATAAAGTGGGGAATCATCGGTTACCCTGCTCTCTTCTTCTAAAGCCAAAATTGTCTCTTCATTTCCCTATTTCTTCCATTATTTCGGCCTATAGACAAATAACTGCCACGCATTACGCTTTTGTTGACTTCATTAAACAAATAATATGTTAAACTTTGTTTAGAAAGGGAATAAACCAACCATCCTTTTAGAATCCACTAGAACTTCCACAATCAATCACAATTTTAACATCAAAAGCAACACGAGTTCATGAAACAGATATTTTGGCTCCGTTTATCACATGCCATCACTACAACGCCTTTTATGTCAAATTTCAATGCAGAAAATCATTTTTCTAGAATTAAAATTTTAGCAATGCAACGAGCAGACAAAGAATCTTAATCGTGTGGTGCCTACAGTAGTAGTGGAGCCACACTTCTTATCTTGCCTTGTAGACTTAATTTAGTTTCTTATTCCTCTCTCACCCACAAGCAATCCAAGTACGAATAAAAATCTAAAGATTTCTTTGATTGACAAGCCGAGTATGAACGTGAATCAACAGCAGCAATAACCTGCCCCCACCAAAGAAATGGAAAAGCCTGGCACCGCATCATGAAATGCGAATAGCACGCTCTATACAGAAAAACAAAATGTCCATGTTTTTTTTGGTGTGCGTGTGGTAAGGGACCTGTTTTACAATCACCTGAATTATACTACCTCCACAGGTTTAAACAGTTCTAATTAAGAACATTTTATTGGATCATTTACTTATCTAGCTATCAATACAACAAATCACCCACAGAGTATATCTTTTCAAGTGCACTTCCATGTATGGAAATAAAAATGCAAAAAGGTTTCCTAATAACAAGATTTTGCTGCTGTAAGTAAATTGAGAAAGTGATAGTATATTACGATTACAAAAAACTTTAAAACTAAATTAACAATGGGTAGTTCTTCTCTTTCTTACTCTCAACTGTACTTAATTACTTGAGAGGAGTTATACCCTAAATAATCAAATATCAGTAGCTTATGATACAAGTAAGGGTGCGTTTGTACAATACCCTAGCGTATCATGTTGGTTATGTAACTTACACTTATTTTTTATTAGTTTGAATTAGTTATCAAGACTAATAGCATTGCAACATGCTAGTTAAAAGTGAATAACATTTGAATAGTTTTTCTGTCAGAGACAGGCGGATGTTAGGAGTCTTCTTTTAAGCCGTATGAAGAATCTTAAAGATAAATTTTGATATCAAACAAAAAGAACCACAAGAAACATTAGAAGATAAAATCTGAAGCAATTTTAAAAGTCTCAATGATAATAACTTTTAACTATCTGGTAATTCAGGCGACCAAGATTAACATAATTAAACCTGCCGAACAATAGGACTACTTTCTGACAGCCTATTAACATGATTTGTTCCTGCATAATTGCATCACGTTAAATGAAGTAGCAGACTGTGAACAAATAACATTTAGCACCAAATACAGGTCACTCTGTTAAATAAACATGAGTAAATTAGTTTATAGTTTAAAAAATTAACTGTCACAGTATGATCAAGTTTCAAGGAGCCAAACTTGGCATGTGCAAGTGCAAGAAATGGTTAGAGCCTAACCATCCTCAATGCCTTGCAAAAGTACAAAGTAACCAAAATAATTCATTGGAAGAAGCCAGAATATAATTGTCTACCCAGGGAGGGGGGAGGAAAAGAGAGGAGGGGAATCACCGATGGTTTTGAATGTACGATACTACCAATACACAAAGTTGACAGAATAAACCCTGTTTTGGTTACTCTTGCAGAAGATCTGTAAAGTAGAATTATTGAAATAGGAATATGGCATCAGAATGCACAGGAAGATTGTCATATTTGTGCAAATTTAAAGAAATGATACTATAGCAAGCACATGTCATTGAAAGACAACTAAATTTATTCATAATTAGGAGATAAAGCAAGACGAAATTCAATGGGACTACACTACACTTCTGAAACGATGATCGACCAACTAGAAACATGGTTTCAAAAACCGATCTATAGCCTCAAGGTTTTTGGACTCACCGTGAACTCATTGTTGCTGCAATTTAAAACCTTGATTAGAAAGAATCTCAGATTAAAGAGAATAAGAAGCTAGCTGATGTCTTATATATAATTGAGTGTGTCAGTGGAACTGTTTTGAGAGTGTACCCGTTGTCTTTGAGCATTTTTGTTGAGAGAAATAAGATGACAAGTGTGAATGAGACCAGCTATGATCCTTATGCTCATCGCTGCTATTTCTGTCACTCTTTCCTCTACATCATACAAGGCTTCTCCCACCGCACAGACTTAAAAGAGTAATAATCATCACACACTAAACCTGCAGAAACCTAGCACAAACAAAAAGGGTTAAAACATTACTTCGCTGCCACAAGCTTCACGGATGTAACAGTACTTATAAGAATTGCTTCGAGGCTGAGTACTGAGTAGGCAACTTCGAACAACGTCACCAGAAAAAAAAACACTAATGATGCTGATGCAAATTAAAGGTGAAATAAACTAGAAAATTGTCAAAATAGATAATTTACTTCAAACATTTTAAAGTAGTCGGAACTGGTCCTAAATTATGCAACCCCATCAAATAATGAAAAAAAATGTCTAAATTTGAAGCAGCAATTGAACGATTTAGGAAAGCTCAAAGTCACTGATATGCAGAAATTGAGGGCTGTTATGAATTATGACTAAAGAGTGAGAATGAACATACATACATATAAGAGTTGAATAAGTAAAAGTATCAGCTAAAAGACGTCACTTCACCTCTTCCATACCAGAAATTCAATTGACAACGATGATTGATAGCCGTTACTTCCATGTCGATTACCAACCACCAACCACTCTTCTTGAGAAGATGAGAAAAGTGTGTTAGATATGATTAATTAGAAAAAGGATTCAATTCCTATAACTATTATGATGATGATTTAACCATCACTGGCAAAATTGCAAAAACTATTCGATAATCTTTAGAATTGCTTGTACCTGGAGAGGTAGGAATTCGGGCAAGGACGAGGCACGATTAACAAACCCTTTTTTGTGATGCTCTCTGCACAAATTGAACTATTTGCTTGCTTGGCTGTTCCGATTCTCAAAAATCATAAAGGTTAATTGAGTGCTGGGAAACTAAGAAAATCCGCGTTACACAAAAAAATTGAGGTTCATTTCTGTTATAAAAGATTGAGTTACTCTTTCAACCAATTACAAATCACAATCTAAGTTTGAATTTTTATAATAATTTTTGAAAAGTTATATAAAGAAATTTTAACCAGTAAAGATTGATAAAAAAACACGAGTGCGGCTATTTTAAACATATAAATGCGGTTATAGATTAACACTCGTAAATAAAAACGTTTGATTTAAAAAAAAAAAAGTCGTACTTAATAAATAATATTCTTTTCATACATAAGACGTGAGATGAGAGGTGAGAGAGAAAATCATTTTGATTTTGTTTTAATTTTTTGAACTTTTATGTTTTATTTAAGTTGAAAACAAAATGGATTGAGCAAACAAAAATACAAATAAAATAAATGATAAAGAATCTAAAATATTTTTTATATTTTATAATTTTATAATAAGAAATAGAACAATTCTGGATTTATATTTTAATTTTCTAATTTAATTTAATTTTTAATTTTTAAAACTTTATTACTTTTTAATTTTAATTTTCAAAAATTATTTAGCTTGATGAAATTTAGTATGGATAAATTTGGTGTTCAAAATTTATTTATCTATCTCTTTCCACTTAACTGGTGTGTTTGTATTGAGAAGAAGATTTGAGAGAGTGAATTTAAAATGATTTTAGAGAAAAACGTGAAGTTGTTTAGATTTTGGTATTTATTTTATTATAATATAAATATAAATATGAACATGAATGAATTAATAATATAAAAATATAATATTTATTTTATATAATAATTATAAAATATACATTTAATATATATTATTTTTTAATTTTTTTTATCGATAATAAAAAATAAATAAATGTGAACCACTTCAGAGGTGGTCCAACCCTTATACATAATAAAAGACCTAAGACACTCCAACCTAAAACTCGCACCACCGGACGTCTAGGATAACAAAACACCCCTAACTTAACACAAAAGTAAACACATTAAAAACATGCACCTAAGCTAAAAAAATATATCAAGAAACCTTCATCATACATACCAAAGGTGAGACACCAATCGAAAAAGGAGAAAAAACCAGAGAGAGACTTGGACGTAGTCCAAGACCAAGCCTTCACTTGAACCAAGGCAACCACTTCTAAACCATCAACAACTCTCCCTTTAAAGATTGCATTGTTTCTTTGCTTCCACAACTCACTTACCACTGCAGTCCAAATCACTCCCCACATCTCATTTACTGAAGCAGACGCATTACACAATCTAAATTGTGAAAAATTTAGTAGTGGATCATTATGGGACACAAATTGCACTCCAAGCCATGCAAAACAACAACTCCACACTAGCCAAACAAATCTACACTCGAAAAAAAAATGGCTATTTGATTTCACCTCCACCGTACAAAGACTACACAAGACTTTCAACTGCAATCCCACGTTTTTCCAAGCTAATCCTAGTAGCTAATTTATTTTCCAACACCCTCCAAGCAGTAACAAGTGCAAAAGGCAGGGCTTTACATCTCCAAAGCTGTTTAAACACGATGACATTCTCCTCTTCTTGACCCCTCCTAAGACGATTATAGGTAGATTTAACCATATATGATAACGTTTCCCCATCCTTCCAAACCCAGCTATCCTCCTTTTCCAAGTCAAAACACACACCTTGGACTACCTATGAAAGTAGACACTCCAATTGCTTTTCCCATTCAAAAAGACTCTTTTCCAGGCGAAAGTCCAAACCCTAAACCCATTATTCTACGCCCCAAGCTCGACCACCTTAGATTCTTTTGACAAACTTAGGGAGAACAACCTCGGGAAAACAACCTCGGGAAAACACTCTTCAAAGCATTTGATAGCATCTTCAAAATTCCGACCCCAACCCTCCAGACTCCAAACCTCCTTCAAATCTCTCCACCAAAGAGAGTCCTTACTATTTTTCCCTCCCTTTCTCAAAACTCTTCACCCCCATACTTAGAGTTAAGAATCTCTTTCCACAAACCACCCTTGTCAGATCCCAATCGCCAAATCCATGTACCAAGCAGCGCCAAATTAAAAATCATAAGTCAATGATACCAAGACCACCGGTCTCACGTGGTTCACACACCTTTTTCCAATAAGTTCAGACAACCTTTCTTCCATCATATCCTCATCCCATAAAAAATCTCTTTGTAATCTCACTAACTCATTTGCCACCGCAGAGGGTATTTTGAATAAGTACATATAAAACAACCAAATAGAGGAAAATACCAACTTAATCAGGCAGATCCTCCATGCCATTGACAAGAACCTACTTTTTCTACCTACTTAATCTATTTCTCACTTTGTCAACCACTCCAACCTAGAATGCCCATCTCTTATAGCACCCCCTACCTGCATACCCAAGTTAACTGATCAACCCACTAGGTGGAAAAAAATAACTACAATTTATCTAAATTTTGAATATAAAACACAATCCAAATCGATTCTCAATGCCAAATAAAATTTGAAGAATTAGGGGTTTAAAAACACAAACATAAATTGTAAAATAAAAATTAAATTTCAAAAGCGTAACTCCAAAATATTAAGACAAAACGATCATTAAATATAAAATAACCAAACAATTCCAAATCATAGTTCACTAACAATTTAATCAAATTTATATTTAATTATCAAATTAATATTGAATTTGTTCCTAATTTGAATTTTAATTTTAGAAACCAAACTGACAACAAGAAGTAAAATCAAAATTTAGAAAAAAAATTCTCATTTTGACAAATGATATGTGCAAAATTCAATTAGTGTTATTTGATAATGATTACGTAAAATGTATTAGAAAAATATGGAAAGATGAAAATCATAAAAAAAAGAAGTAAAACCAAAAAATAGTACAATTAGTTTTTGATTTTGTTTTGAACAAAATTAGGCTTCAAATAAGATATGACCTTAAACTCTGATTATGCAATAAAGAAATTATGTATCTAATCTAATCTTACTAAAAGTATAAAACCCAATTAAAAAACGGTAAACTACAACAAGCAAATAAAAATATACAAGATTCTATAAAAATGATAAATAAATAATAGAAGAATTCAAATCCAACAATCCATATATTCATTTTAAAGGCATACCAATAATCCAGAATGTTAGCAACAATTACCGCTAGTTATTAGAGGAAGGAGACAACAGAAACACAAATTGCTTTTAGTGAAGAAAATTAAAAATAACACAGGAGAAGTATCTCTTAATACACATAATTCCACAAAACATAAACTTCAAAGCAACAAACATAATCAAACAATTTTAATACCAGATACCTACAAGCTTATTCATAAGCTTTCACAACGCTCAAGCAATCTGCTCCCAACTTTATAAAAAGAGTAAACATTAGTGGTGGCTAGCTTAGCTAATTTTACGCCAAGTGCACATTGACCCCAATCCTTAAACAGAGCAGTTAAGGGTCTGTGTTTTCGAAGATCCAGTTTATTAACCGCGAGGGTTAGTTCATCGATGCCACAACCACTCAAACGAGGCATCTTCATGACACTAGCAGCTAAAGGCCCTAGTTCCACTGCATTTCTGCACCTGATCCCATACTCAACCTCCAACTGATACAAATCATCTCTGATGCCAATACCCACGAAACTATAATCCGGCAAATGAAGAAAATTAAACAGAGACTTGGGAATGGAATCCATATGCAGCAGCTGGATAATAAGACATGTGTTTCCATCACAAAGATTCAAGGTGGCACATTTGGTTTTTTTCAAATCATCATTTGTGTGATGCCACTCCATATCGATCCCAATAACTTTCACTTGCTCCGAATCTGCGGAATGCAAAAATGATTCTAGAACCTCAAGGATCGTACTCTTCTTCTTGGTGACATGGGTGTTAATTTGCACTCCTTGCAGATCAAAACAATGAACAGAATCCATAAATCTGACCTGCAACGTGACTTAGGAAAAAAAAAAGAAAATGCTACAGCTATATATAGCTACAAGATATGTTCGTCGTGTGACTTTCCAATTCCTATACAATCTAATGAGTGGATTTGATGGGGAAGCGCAAGGGTATCCATCTCATAAATTAGGTATTCCAAAGGTTCAAAATAACTCTAATGCTGACATTTTTCTTGTTATTAATCATCTATAATTTCTCCTTCCATCCCTATTTTCTAGAATATCTGTAATTGATAAAGATATTTTTGTTACAAAATTAATAAATATTTAAATAAATAATTTAGAGTTTTTGTCTGTTTAAATATATAAGTGTTCTACCTTATATCTTTTAAAATATAGTTATCTGGGTTGAGTTTTGTGAAGAAGAGAACTAGAGAATATAATTGTGAATAATAAATATAATATCTCTTAATAAATATTTTATTCCTAAAAATGAAGAGAAACAAATAAAAAGTGATGTGATTATTTCTGAATTTAGTTTATTAAATAAAATTAATTAACACAAATATCTTAATAAAATAAAATAATAATTATTAATAATAATAAAATAAAATATAATACAAAAATATACTTATTTATAATAAACAAATTATATAATAATTATTATTATAAATATAATAATATTATTTACATTTAATACAAAATAATTTCTAATTAAATTTTTAAATTTATGAATATTTAAATTATTTACTTTTATATAACAATTGACAATTTTTATATGTATTCAAAATTTTACATGTAAATTATTTTTTGTCAAGTAATTCGTATTTTTTACAGAAATTAATTATTATATCAGGTTATACTAATAATAATTTTAATTCGTCAAATTTACACAAAAGTACTTAATATTTGATTATTCTATTTTTTTAAAAACAAGAGTAAATTTGTAATATTACATTTTACATCTTTACAAAAAATAAAAATATCCTCACAATCATCACATCACTCACAAGATTCAATAAACTTCTTACACAAATCCACCTTAACATACCTCAATCCAAACAATGTAACTTTATTCACAAAATTCTATCAAATTTTCACACAATCACTCCCTCAAATAATCATATTTGTACTCTTCAATCTAAACACAACCTTAATCTTTTAAATATAATAAGAATAGATTTAAAATAACTAGTGATTATATATAAATTAGAGGTATAGAGAATAGAGAAGGTAAAATATTATGATTATAAAAGAAAGGGTAAAAAACAAATATTTTTATGTTTATTCTTTTCTCTATGAAAATTTCACTTTTAATATGTACTTCAAGTCTCATTAATATTTAAATAGTTTTATATTTTTAGTAATATTTTTTTTTTCTTCCTTAATTTTCAGGTCTCATACCCATATGAATCGATTAGAAGATAAATAAAGTATAGCGAACGATTATTTTGTCAAATACAAAATCCATATTTTATTCTAACTATAGTTAAGCTCATTAAGTTATATTATGTGTATATTAATTAAATTGACTACTAAGATAAATCTAAACTCTGTAATATTTATTTATTTATTTTTAAGTGGATGATAATCTCTAATTCAATTTTGTATTAATTTCAAAAGGTCTAAACTTTTAAAAGTACATACAAGTAGACAAAGAGATTCACTCTTATTATTATTTTTAAATGGATTAAAAGGCAAAGAATTTTCAATAGTTATAACCTATAGATAAATCCTACTTATTAAAAATAAAGCAAAATATTAAATATAATGATTTTTGTTTAAAGTTTTTATAAAGCAGACAAAATTATAAAATAAATCATAAAATGGCATATAATGTAATAAAATTATAGCAAAAAAATAAATAAAATCTAATGTTCTCTATAATTTTGTGAATGTGTTATTTTGATTCTTAAAATTTCAATGATAAATTTGTTCATGTATTTCTTTAAAATTAAGCATGTTTAATTCCTTAATATGTGATTTAATTACTAACAGAAAAGTTTACATGAATAATGCCGTATCGACGTAATATATTACTAATAAAGTTTACTAATAAACTTTAATACATGTTATCCTCACACATCAAAGTTAATTAATAATTAAATTATATATGACAGTGAAATAAAAAAAAAATAATCTTAAATTTTTAACTATAAAATTTATAATTAATTTTGTATAGAAATCAAAATTATATATTCACAAAACTAAAAAGTAAATTTAAATGCAATATTATATTTAATATAGTTTTTATTTAATATTCTTACACGAATTGAGAAGAGTCGTCTATTCACACTATTGTCGTGATTTAGATCTTCAACTTTAGTAAATAATGTTCAAATAAGACATAATTTTTTATGATTGAAGTATTAATTATTATTATAAATGCATACATTTGTTTTGATCTGGATATTATAAAATATTAATAACATCATAATAGATGAATGGATTAGGATGAGTTATTGAATTAATCGGATTATAATGATCTTTTGTGGTCAAAGTTAATATTAATTTTTAAAGAATGTCAATTAAAAATAAAATATTATTTTTGAAATAAATTAATAAAATGAATGCATGTTAAATAATTCATACTTTTTATTTATATATATAGAATATAATAGCCATTACTTACTGCGCTAACCTTTCTTTAAAAAAAATACACGAGTGGATAATAATTGATCTATAAGTTGGAAATCCTCGTGGTGTCTTCTTGTGGGAGTGTGCATTGGAAGGACAGAGCATGTCTTATGGCTCTATTCCAAACAAATACGTTGATGTTGGATTTCATTAAAAGCATCAAAATAGATTTATTTCAAAAATAAGTAAAAAGAAAGATAGAGAAATCACTGGCCATTATTAAAAGAGAAAGAAAAACCTTAAATTGTTGTTGTTGTCTTTTTATTTGTTTTAAAAAAATGTCATGTTTGTGTATGAGTGCGCCTGCTGGCATTGACAGATTCCTAGTTAGGAATGTTTCTAGGGTTCTACCCTTTGACACAAGGTACATCCCTCTTATTTTTTCATGATATTCTATTTATTTTCGATTTACCATTTTTCGTTTTCTATTTCGTCTTAATTTTTGAATCATTGTTTTGACTATAACGTTCATGCTTTAGGATTGAAATTTTCATATTTGGGGTGATTGGGAGCTGGGTTTTTTTAAATTGAAACTCCTTGTTAATGAAACTGATTCACCCCAGATGAGCCATACTATCCCAAGAGAGAAAGACGTTGAATTTGACCTTGAAAGTGGAGGGAACACTAGCGAAGAGGATGTAGGCAAGGATCGTTGTGTTGGTGACAAAGAATCAAAGGGTGTTTTGGGTTGGGAAGGGAATGATGGGGTTCCAAACATTGATGGAACAGATAAGGGTAAAACTGAGATTGAGTCATTTAGAAATTCTGCAAAATCTGGAGATGTTGTGATTATAGATGAAAATAATTTAGAATTGTTTGTGGATAGGGGTGTTGTTCAACAACAATTGTCTAATGTAAATGGTAATCATGCCAAACAAAAGATTAGGCCCTTGTACCCCAAAAAGCCTCCAAAGCCACCCCTGCCTCCTACCGGTCCTTCTCTTGATGCTGGTGATCAGAAGTTTGTCAAGGAACTTGCTGAGCTTGCCCTGAGAAAGCGCGCAAGAGTTAAGAAAATGAAAGCAGTGAGAAAGATGAAAGCAAACAAGTCGTCGTCATCATCAAGTTATACCAGTCTTTCTGCCATGGTCATCACTGTTCTCTTCTTCCTTGTCATAATACTCCATGGTAAATATTAATTTCTTCTATTGGTTTTGTTTCCCAAGTGCTGTGATTAGTGAACGTTTTGATTTTGATTTCTTTCTAGGATGTTGTTTTAAGGATATCTCAATAAGATTTGGTATGTATGTTGTTTTGAATGTAAATATGATTCTTCAAACACGCACTTAGTGTTAACTAGCACAACAACCCCCAAAATTTCAAATTACTGTCTTGCCATGTATATATGTAGCCACTTACTTGCAAACTTGAAAAGAATAACTATATTCTATCCCCGCTGATACTAAATTGGTGATTTAAAAACGATAATAGAGAGAAGCATTTGTTCTGTACACAAATTTGAAGCATAGTTGCCCTCATTGTACATTGGCTTGAGTTCATTATGTCCAAAACTTGTAACTCAGTTTACTATACACTTCACACCCTTCTTTTTCTCCTGCTCTTTTCTTGTACTTACCTCTCACGATGTCTTACAATGTCTCCAAACATTTTATTTCAGTAATTAGTTGATTTACATCAACGGCTTTTGACAAAATAAATGGTTTTCTGACTGTTTACAGCTAAGATTTGTCTTAAATGAGAAGCTTACAATGTAATTTTATTATCACCAAGATATAGGCATATCATTGGGGTCTGATTGACTTTTGTTGTTTCCCTGTATTTTTTTCTTTTATCTCTCATTCATCATAGTAACAAACGGTAAACTCTATTTTGATATCAAATACTTACTCTGAATTGACAAAATTTATGAGTGGTATTTTGCATAATGCATGCATGTATCCACATTAGTCTCATCTCTGCTTTAATGGTCTTATTCTTTTTCAGGTTTGCCAATGATACTATACATATACACAACTTTGAGGCTGTATCCTGATACAAAATTATCATTTCATATTATACATAATGAATTTTGTGCTACTGGATATGCATTATATTATAAGAACACTGAAACCAAACATAAACTGTGAGTAATTATGATAGGGAGGGAGTTAGATAGACCTATGATCTGCCGTCTTGAGTATGGATTGAACATCTTGAGACATTGTAAACTAACCTTTTGAGTTAAGGAGTTTTTAATAGTTTTTCAATATGTTTTGAAAATGTCTCATTCCTTTTATTAGCTTGTGTTGAGGTTCTTGTCTTTTTACCTAGTAAGGGCCAAACTTTTTTGCATAATATTAAATAATACTAAGCTGCCCCTATTCATATTTATTCACACGCAACTATATCTAAAGTTGCCATTCATTACATGGTGTTTATCTTATAAAACCTGTCTTGCTTTCTTGGCTTTATCCATGCCTTCTAACAAAGAGTTACAGTTTATCTTCAAACTCTAGGCTGTCTGGTTTCTTACATATCTAACTTTAGACTAGTATTTTGGATTATCTTATTTGAAAGACTGCTATTTAGGGAATACTCATGCTGATTAAATTTTGCATGCAGGAATGAGATCTGTGAGTAGTGCTTCTGTTGGGGTAATGGATTCCCCTGAGGCTGCATTTGGGGCAGATGAAGGCTTGATTTCTGTTCACCTTCCCTCGGACTTCAACACGAATGAAGGTGATGTACCTGGCTCTCACTATTCATGTATGTAATTTTTTTCCAGCAACAGTATGATTGAAGTAAAATTTTATGCTCACTAAGGTAAATTGCAGCAATTTGATAGTTCTACTACTGTCTTATATTGTTGCAGTTCTGCAAGAAAGATGATGTGGAAATTTTGAAGGTTCTTTCCCTTTCAATGTGGTTTAGTCTATTCTTTGCTAGTTTGGATTATGTATGTGTTCTTGTACAGCCATTAGGAATCTTAGCCATTTGTCAAGTTTTCTGTATAGTGTGACTTGGTTGGTAATGTTAATAAAAAAAAGTCCTGCTTATGGATTATGTAGTTGAGTTTTTCAGTTCACCTTGCTAACGATGACACCGCTGATTTATCCTACTATTTTACGAGAAAAATACATATTTTAAATTTATTTTATTATAACAAATACCAATTCTGAACTTTTATTTATTTATGTAGACCAACAATCTAAGGTTTTCTACAGTGATGAACTTGAAAGTGTAATTAGTAGTAAAATAACCTTACGCAAAATAATAAAACTCAATACAATAGTTGAAGCTAGAACCACGCATTTTTAATTTAACAAGAATCTGACTTTCATAAATAAAACTTTCTCATCTTTAAGGGTTTTTTCTTTCATTAAGTTTAGAACCTTGATTAAACTAATAGATTGCATGAACTACTTACGAGAAGTTTTTTTCAGAAACAAAGTTTTAAACTTGAAAATACTTTACCAGATGAAAATGAAAATGTTAACGAAAAAAGAAATTAAGTACTATCGTATCATAAAATTTCAACATAAAGTAAAGAACGCAAGCATTTTCAAGAAAATGATATAGGATACTTGCTTTAAATAAGAGTTAATTTCAAAAGAGTAAATATAGACGCTACTAAAAAAAAAAGTGAAAGAATTTTGAAATTGAAAGAGAAGTTCTAAAATGAACATTCAACAACATAAAATTCGGAATATAAGAATAAGAGATAAATAACTGCAAATAGTTAGCAAGAACATACAAAGAACTTGAATAGTGAAAAGAGATTATACAAAAGAGATAAATAATTGTAAATAGTTAACAAGAAGATAGAAAGAGCTTTATTAGTGCAGAGAGTTTATACAAAAGATTGATAAACTAAGACATGAACACTCTTGTTTTTACCGTAAATGTGCGTCCTGATGAATTTTTTTTTTGTTTTTTCACAAATTCGTCTTTAGTTGGTCTCTGAACAAAGTGGAAAATTCATCTGAAAAAGGCTATCCAATACTTAAGTAAGGGCACAATGATACAATGATGGTAATATAATTCAAAGTATTATGAGTTAAGAGTATAAAATAAGATAAATTGTATTTCATGGAAAATTAATATTTATAAATCTTCTTAGCAATTCTTGGATTAATTGTATGATGACCATTTATGACTTATAAATGACCCTTTAGCAATAAAAAGTCTTCGAATAAGTTATTTGGTTTATAATTATCATTGATGTTAATGAAAATTCAGATAATATATAACTCTGAAGTGTAAATATTTTCGCCTTTACGAAGGGTAATACAACTCTTTAGTTATTTTTTTTTTTTTATTTTGGCATTAGAAAATTTGATGTAATGTCTAATTTTCCATACTCTAAAATACTATATCCAATCTCTATTTATAAACTAGATCTTCTATCTAACTTGTGATCTATATAAGCTTTTTCTTTTCACTTCATTCTAACAACTCATTCTTCAATTTCTTTATAATCTCATTAAACTCTCCCTATTATCTTTTCCTTGCTCGAGTTTAATATTCCTTGACTTAGTTTAAATAATTATAATATCAACAAATTATTATCGGGTGATAACACCCAAAAATTTATGTGTAGATTTAATTAGATTTTAGGTAAAATGACATTTTTCCTGTAGTTTCGTCTACAAGATTTTAGAGAAAATTGAATGCCACGATATATAGGTGATTTTTTAAATTGTTTTTTTGTAAATTTAAAAATTGCTATGAAAACTTTTTTGTCAATTTACTGTATCAATGTTTTCACAAGTATGTATATGTAGGGAGAGGGCATAGCAGGTGAGAATATAGATTATTCTTAAATGGTCGACTTCACAGATTTCTTCTTTCCTAAAGTGAGATATTACCTTTTTTTTTATCGGCAGGTGAGATATTACCTTAATGAAGAATAGTGTGAATTATTGATAGTTGTTGTTAAAAAAAATAACTGTCCAAATTTAAAGAAATGCATCTTTTGTTATCCATGCTTTTATATTTTATGAAGACTGTAACTCTTTTCTTTCCTTCATCATATCTTATTTCACGTTTCCTTTTTACTCTATATTTGTTTCAAGCGAGGGGAAGTTATGGATCAAAGAAAAGCGATTAAAGTTCAAAATATAAGACGTTAAATTAAAAAAAAAAAGAGTTCATCTCAAACTCCATCATCACATGTAAAGAAAGTTTGATTTTTTATAGTTTATAATCAATTAAACAGATAAAGTTAATCTATTATAGATAAATAAAATGTAACTACTTTTTTATTTTAAAATAATAAATAATTAATTTATAATCAAATAAAAATATTAAAATAATTAATAAAATATAACAAATTTAATATTTAAAATATGTTTTATGTTAAATAAATAAAATAAAAATATTAAAATAATAATAAAATAAACTAATTAAATTTTGATGATTTATTTTAATATAATTTTGTTTTAAAATTTTATTTTTTATTTGTTAAGGTTTTATAATAATTTTTATTTTTATTTAAATTTTATTTTAACTTTAATTTATATTTTCAAAATGTTTTTATATTAAATTATTTTTTAAATTATTCTCTAAATATATTAATATAAAGTCAAATTTATTTTATTTCATCAATCAAATCTACTATAAATTTTCTTTTCACTTTTCACTTTCTCCCGCAATGCAAACAATATCATTTTTCACTCTCTTTTTCTTTTTTTCTTTCAATTAAGAGGGTCAAATAAGCACATTAATTAGGGCTATGAGTTACTCCCAAATCCGTACTATAAATTTCAATTTGATTATAATTAGACTGGTAAAGAAAATTAGTGAACACGTGCGAATGGAACCATATACTATGCTACAACTTATTTGACCAGACTGCATTTATAGATGTACTCGAACAACTGTCATTGATTGTGTGAATGCCAAATAATCAAATCAATGCCTACAACTTAACAGTGTCTGGTTTTAGCTTACTAGAAGCCATGTAGCATGAGTTTGTAACAAACAAAAACTTGTTTGTTAGTTTGTACTTTTGTATATCCTCTGATTGAGTTAGTACAATAATAAACTTGTACATAAATTCATTTTAGTTTAGGAAAAAATATTTATTTATTTTGAGAAATACTTATACAAAAAAAAAATACTAAAAAAACTGCATTTGCGGAAAAGCTCCCCATTTTTATGTCAAGTCACACGCACATCTATGGATTATAATCATATTCATGGTCAAATAGAGGTTAGCTTCTTCGTGCATTTTCTGGTCATTCCAAGAAAATGAAATAGGAGTGTACTAGTAATAAGGAGAGTGTAAATAGCAATTTATTTAAAGTGAAATTGGTCAAGTGCCTCGATGCGGGGAACAGGTCACTTGATCATATTAAAAGGTTTCTTCTTCTTACACATCTATATTCTATATGTTCTTGTCACTTACTTCTAAAAGTTTTTGTATTTCAAGAATGTCCTTCATTTAAAAAAATTAAAATGTATGAAGTTTTGGTTATGGAAGTGAGTGGTATTGGTGCGTGAAAATATTGGTGAAGGCGAGGGTGTTAGTTATTCTACTATTAAGTTGTAAGGTGGTTGGGATGTGCTTGAGTTTTTAGTTTTTTATAATTTTTGGTGTAGTGTAGTTTATATTTTGAATTGTCATCCAGATATTTATTAGATTACACAATTTGAAATTAATTGAAATGTGTATGTACCTTCTAGATTGTACAATTCAAAATTTATTGTTCATTACTTTAGAAAAACATTTCAGATTATTCAATCTATAGTGTAATGATCAGTGTAGATTTCATAATCTGAAATAAATTCGAAAACAAGTTTTGAATTGCTCAATCTTAAAAGATACTTACACATTTAAATTAATTTCAAATTATGTAATCTAAAAAATATTTTCAAAATTGTTGGAGATTCCACATCGACTAGAGATTAGAGTCTTTCATTGTATATAAGTGAGTGCAAACCTCAACCCTATGAACCGGTTTTATGGGGTTGAGTTAGGCTTAAAGTCCACTTTCTAATATGGTATCAGAGTCCGGTTGAGCCTATCCTAGCGAGTATTTATGGGGCCTATCGTGCCACCCGTTATCGGGCCGCTATCGGACCACCCATAATATATAGTCCCACGCACGAGTTGGTAGTCTCGGCGTGAGGGGGGTGTGTTGGAGATTCCACATCGACTAGAGATTAGAGCCTTTCATTGTATATAAGTGAGTGCAAACCTCAACCCTATGAACCGGTTTTATGGGGTTGAGTTAGACTTAAAGTCCACTTTCTAATAAAAATTCAAAAAGTTATTTACAAATTCAGAAATATCTTCTAGATTTTGGAATCCAAAATATATAAATTCCCGTAGAATAACAAAACAAAATTAGTGATATGTATTCCAAACTTTAGAATCATAATTAGTGATGAATTCTCATTAAGTCTCACGTAAGTTTTTACACAGAAGCTTGCAATTTCTATCTGGAATAAAAGTTCAAGTAACTCATTACTTATGAGTTCTTTAACTATCTTAATCAAAGGTTCTTATTTAATTTCTCCCATTGATCTTACACTTTGATTTGAGGCGCAGGTATCATGAATGAAAGTTTGGTGGCCGAGACTCTGCAAAGCTCCATGTGCCAGTTTATCCATTTTAGGGACCAATACCAAAGTTGTGTATACTATGTATCACTTTTAAATTTAAGTAAGTTTGAAATATGTAAATGCGAATTAAGCATATATTATTACGGTTAAATAACTATTAAATCACATATTTTAAGTAAAAGACTTTATGAAAAAGAAAAAGAGACCATAGAACACGTAATACAGCTAGTTTTTTCTAACTTTGTTAATATATTTATTTTTCTATTTTAAATTATTGGGCTTTGTTTGTTTGACCCAACTTTCCTTTTTCTGTTTCAGCTAGGTCTTAATCTTTTTCTTATATATACACCATGTATTTTACTCT
>Ga0123342_1001619_pt1 | contig 37820 bp, 14 predicted proteins | sample Turbeawhitnodule_FD_89960 | JGI IMG/M metagenome (GOLD analysis project Ga0123342, IMG submission 89960) | Root nodule microbial communities of legume samples collected from Mexico - Turtle bean Mexico white nodule | ecosystem: Host-associated > Plants > Roots > Nodule | place: Mexico: Nepantla...
ATATATTACAAAATTTAGTTGCTATTACATATTGTATATTACATAAATTATTCTTCGTAGTATATAGAAATGTAATTATATTATCAAACTAGTTTCTCTTGAATATTTATATATATATATATAGAAAATGTAACTGTATTGTGTAAAAATATATAAAAATTAAATGGTATGCATAAAAATAAAGGTGTGAAAAAAAGTGGTGTGAATAGTATATCACTTAGTTTGTTCATTGAGTCTATGACTTTTTTGTGGGCTCTTCATAGCCCATAAGTAACTATTCCCTTACGGCAGTTTCTTCCTGCACCCCTACAATGTTATGTAAAGATCAAATTATTCCTATTATTCTTTAAAAACACTAAAATGTACTTGAACTATATTTATTTTTTGCATTATGGATTATGGAATCTGAAAAAATTTCGGATTGACACTTCCAGTAAAATTTCGGATCCACCAATCCGTAATTCAAAATATGCATCATTCAAAAAAAGCATTCCGGATCCACCAATCCGTAACAGAAATATGCATTCCGGATTCAAAAATCCGTAATTTAAAAAAAAGCATTCCGGATCCATGAATCCATAATAGAATTAGACTTCCGGATTCAGCAATCTGGAAATCAATAATTTATGCAAAAATTGCTTCCGAAACATCCCCTCATCCAGAAAAAAAAATATTCAGTTCCGGATTGCTGAATCCGTAGCACACTCCCATATTCCTATTTCCGGTAACCACAGTGTCCTTTTTCAAATAAAATATTAAGGTCAATTTCGGGATTTAGAAAATTATGGGGGTGCAGGAAGAAAAATGGAGGGGTGCAGGAAGAAGAAGCCTTCCCTTACATAGATATTTGATCCATAAAAAATAGGACTAGTTTAATTTTTATATATTTCAATATAAAATTTGTAATGCTTTTTGTTTTCTTCTAATTTTTTTCTTGGTAAACAATCCTGTTTAAAACACTGTGAGATACTAAATGCAACTCTAAATGAAATTTAAACTTTGTTCTAATAATATTATTTCAACTTCCGTCAACAATGTTTGGCACATTTAGTCAATAGAAATGATGTTACACACAGGTGTGTAAGCTTCCAACAACAAAATTTGAATTTATTTAGTTTGTAACAAGAGTAATTTCTTTAACCATAATCAACTTCCTCGGTCATTTTTAATAGGGTTGAGCAATTATAATTTGTAATTAATTTAAAAGTTAATAGTGTATATATAATAAAAATATTCATAATTTTTGTAATTTTAGTTTTTTTTTTTACAAAAATTTTATCCCTTAATTTTTTATTATTTATAATTTTGTTTAATTTTTTAACTATTTAAAGTTTTTATTACTTGGACATGACACAGTAAGATTAGGATAAAACACATAAAACTCATGTTTTTTCACAGGAATGAGGATCATAAAAGCTACTGGGACTTATTACCAAACATAATTTGATAGCAATTAAATATACTTTTAAACTAGAAATTGAACAAAGTTATATATTATAAAAAAATTAAGAGATAAATTTTTTATAAAAGTTTAGGGACAAAAATTATAAATAAATAAAACTCAAGGAACTAAAATTGAGGAGAGAGAAAATTAAGAACTAAAATTACAGATTTAAAAAAAATATAAGATATATTTAAATATATTTGTATGTTATGAATTTTAATTTTAGTGTAATTTATATAATAAATATTTATTTATTTATTATAATTATATAAAAATCATCATATTGTGCAATACTCATTAAAGTACCATATTATTATAATTACAATGTTAATATAAAATATTCTAAGTGGATAGTGAAAATGAAAATCTCATCGTACCAATAAAACAATTTGTAGCTTACGCTTTAGAAAGAAGAATTAACCTTTTAATTCTTAAAAATATTTTAAATTAATTTTTTTAAATTAATATTTAATGACAATTTTTTAACTTTTAAAAATGAAATACAAACTAAAATAAATCTTTCCAAAAATTAATATAATCAAATATTTATTTAACTATGACATCTAAGCAACTTCACATACTTTTATTTATATATATATATATATATATATATATATATATATTATTTCTTTTAATAAGTGTACCACATTTCTCCTCGTTGCCAAATAGACTTTCAATATTCAGCCAATAGAAGTTCTAACAATTCATTTAAACCATGGCAACTAAAAGTATGAATGGTATTTCCAAAATCAAAATTACCATTAAATTAAATTTGTCCACTTAAATTACCCTTCTTTTCTTTCCAAAAATAAAAAGTAGGCCTTGTTTAACCTGAATTAGAAATCTGCAAATCTTCTTATTAAAAATAAGACGTGAGATTTAATACCACAATCTTTTGATATTAATATTATTTATTGTATGAGTTTTTCTGACATGAAAAGAAACTTGATAGTTCTTTTGAACAAAATAAGGTTGTCTTGTTGATGATGACATGTCTCAAATGGTTAGAGTAGATTTTGATGACACTTTTAATCTTATGGTGATGGCATGACCTACATTCTTTTGTATGTTGATTATATGATCCTTATTGCCTCTTCTCTCATCTTCATAACACTATTATGCCACTCCTTACACTATTATGCCACTCCTTAGTTCACAAATCACTATGAAAGATTTAGACTCCCTCAACTATTGTTTTTTGGCATTGTAGTAACAAGATATGTAGGTGATTTATTTCTTTGCCAACGAAAATACGTTGAGGAGATCATAGGTAGAGCCAACAAGACTTCATGTAAACCTACTCCAATATCATTGTACACTAAAGTCAAGTTTATTGTCTCCTCAAGTTTACCGTACGAGGATACAACTTATTATCACAATTTAATAGGATCATTGTAATATCTTACATTTACGAGACTTGATATATCATATATGATGTATGTTTACACATGCATGATCCAAAGATAAATCATACATATGTTCTTAAATGAGTTTTGTGTTATGTAGAAGGCACCTTAGACTTTGGATTATATTTGAATACCTTATCAATCTTCGATCTCATTTCTTACACTTATGCTAATTGGGAGGATGTCCCGACACTAGACAATCCACTTTTTAAAAAAAACAATTTTTTTTTATCAAAACCTCATAACTCAAGGGGGAATTATAAAGAAATCAACCAAAACAGTTTAGTTTTCCATTCAAAGACAAAACAAAAGAATTACAAAGAAGAAAATAAACTAAGAAAACATTGTGAAGCTTCCTCCTTTCTCCTTGAAGCTTGTGTTTTTTATCTAGACAATCCAGTTTTGACTACTACAGTTTTATCAGAGATAATAATGTCTCTTAGTCCTCTAACCAATAACTCATCTTGTATTGGTCAAGTGCTAAATCCAAGTAGAAAGTGGTAGCAAATTTTGTTTCTGAATCTTGTTAGATTTGTAATCTATTACTAAAACTTCATTGTCTAATCCAAAATGCTACATTAGTGTAACGTGACTATTAATGCAACGTATCTCTTCGATAACTCAGTACAACATCAGCGCACAAAACACATTGAAATGATATACATTTTGTATATCAGAAAGTTATTTGTGGGCAAGTTTATGTCCTTCATGTTCCCTCTTGTTATCAAATTGCTAGCATTTTCACTAAATGACTTATGTGTGATCTTTTTTATGATTTTTAAGTCAATCTCAATGTATGAAAACCTCTTGGTTTGACTATGAGGGTAATATAAAATATGTAAATATTTTAATATTCTTTGTAATCTTTTATATTAGAATGATTAATATCCTTAATTAATTAGTGTAATTATTTTACCTATTTTATGGTCTTGAATTATACTAATACTCTTATATATGAAATCACGAAATAATTTTCTTCACTAATAAGTAAAATAATATGATAAAATATTTATATCTCATTAAATATACTTATAAAGAATATATCTTATTCTTTTCAATTAATTAAAGGCTAGAAATGAGTTCAACTAATTTAACTAAATTTGTAAATGGTAAAAATGAGTTGAAAGAGTCTTATAAATAGGAAATGAATGATTCTAAATTAATCTTATTATTTATATATAAAGATGCTAACAACACATTACCTTCTAATCACACATTTTTTTATGTTTGAAAATATTTATAACCACAATATCATGAATAAGATACATTAAATAAGAAATAAAATACTCATGTGTTGTCGATAAGATAGGCTCAACAAGTATTATTACGATAGACTCTTATTTTATCTTAAAAGCAAGGTTTTAGGCCTAAATCATTGAATTCACATAATCTAGATATATGACTATAATAGAGCATGTATGCAAGTGTAAATGTTATCTTACAAGTTGGTTTGATAGAGTTTAATTAGACCTAAACTCATTCTAAAATAGTATTAGAGTCTATATTAAAAAAAAATGTTAGATATATAATGTAATTTCCTATTAAATTAGTCATAAATTATATCCAGTCTAACTCTTTATATTTATTATTTTTCATATAAAATATTTAACATAATTTAAAGATATGATTGATTGCAGATTTGTATATGCAAGATGCTCACTTAATATTATGCTATTTTACAATAAACAAACTTTATACATGTTCACAATGATAAATTTTGAGTAGTTTTATACATGTCCATAATGATAAAATGATAAATTTTGAGTACTTTTATACATGTTCATAATGATAAGTTTGAGTTCAAACTAATGTATTGATAAAAATCATTAATCCTTGATCTTGATAGCTAGATTCTAATTTTATCATCAAACATTAATTCTTTGAGCATTTAATAAAAGAATTTATTTTAAGATTGACAATGTATAATAACAAATAAATGAGTATGGCAATCTAAATCAAAATATATAAAATACTCTCCCGATAGATTTTATATATCTAAAAAGAAATTCATGCAGAGTAAACAAAATTTCTCCCAATAGTTCTTTACAAATTAAAATGGAAGTTTTCATCAACAAATTGCCTTCAACCAAGAAACCCTATTTAGAGTGTTAAATTGGTAAGAACCACAATTTCCCTGCACACAAGGTTTGAAAGTTTGCTAACATGATTTTAAATCTTTGATACATTATTTTTACCCATCATTATCAAACCCTTTGGCTATATGTTTCCTCCAAAAACAAGTTATTTCAATTTCACTGTGCTCTTCAAAAATTTAACGTCTCTCTCTACTCAGCAATTTTTAGTCAGTACTCAAAAAGATCCAATGCAGTATTAGGATTTATAATTTAGGGCCAACATGTGTGAAGAACCCATGACCACATTCCGCAAAATTTGGATGCCAAAGAAAGATCCACATGACATGTTTATGTTACCATAACCTTACTTTTTCACAATTGCTTTTCTATACACTGTGATTTGTGTAAGACTAAACTGTTATATAAATAATTTTTATTTAATTAATAATTAGGAATATATTTATTTTAACAACAACAATTTAGAGAGAAGATTAATCATAATATTATATATATATATTAATATTTTATATTATAATTTTTCATAATATATTATAAAACCATAAAAATTTTGCACAATATAAGAGTTCATATTAGATAATTGTCTATATATTTTATATATCCTAAGGATATTACAACTAAATTTTCCATGAGTCAACATTATAGAAAAGATCTTCTAACATTTTTCTGAACAGTTCTTATTGGACAGGTTTTGCTTCTCATACGATAGGTATATGAAATAAAAATACCAAAAGGAGTAAGGTCTTTGTAAGTCTTAAATAAACTTAACATACAATACAAATAATGAGGTTTGCTATTTAACCTATAACTATAAGACTCGATCCTGTTTTATCAAACATATGGTTCCAACTTTTGATTATCTACTGCAAACATCAAAAGTTACTTGAGAAGTGATTAGGTTGTTGAGTATTTTTCATTAAAAAATATTGGTACAATTATAATTATTTTTTTGGGAATATCGACCATTTATCAGTCTAATAGATATATATTCACTACCTAACCTTAGCGATGTTGAGCAGGTATCAGATAGTTTCAAGTTTGGCTTATGAATATCCTAGTTCAAGACACTGTTATGAATTATCCCAATATTCACCTACTTGATAACTTCCTTAGACCCAGTTATGGTCTTTGTCTTTCATCCTGTAGTGTATCAAACTATAACTTCTCAAACACAAAAACTCATACATTAGCATAATATTAATTCAATACAACAAATTTTATTATTTTAAAGAGAGAGAGAGAGAGAGAGAGAGAGAGAGGGAAAGGTAAGGTCTTATTCATGGCTGATACGTCGTTTTTCTTCACTAATATTCCACCTGGTCATGAAGAAAAGGAGCTTTGGAATATTTTCCAAAGATGGGGTAGAGTACTGGATGTTTTCATACCCAAAAAACTTAATTCTAGAAAACAACACTTCGGGTTTGTAAGGTTCCATGGGGTGAGGGACGTTTGTGAGTTAAAAAGAAGGTTGGATGCTATTTGGATTGGGTTATGGAAATTACATGTGAACATAGCCAGATACCGTAAGAAAGAACAGCCAAAGGAAGTGCGTAATCAGAACCGGAGGTTGGAGGGCTCTAAAAAAATTTGGAGCCAGAAGGAGATGCACCGTTCATTCGCAGAAGTGGTTATGAGTGGGAGTGCGAGTTCTTCTCAGGGAAAAAAGAGTGATGGTGAACAGAAGGAGTTCAAAGTTGTTATACCTTGTTTTAAGGTTGAGGTGGAGCCATCATTGTGGCTCGAGAGTTGTTTTATTGGGAGGTTCTCAAAACTGTCCAATTTTCTGGCGGTTAAGGAGAGTGTTGTGGTGGGTGGTTATGGTTCGTTAAATCTTAGTTATCTTGGGGAGAATTTTATGTTGTTGGCTGGTGATGGTGAGACTTCTGTTGCGAAGGTCATTGATGGTAACAAAGAGTGGTTTGGGGATATCTTTGATTCTCTTGTCCCTTGGGATAATTCTTTCTCTGTCACTGGTAAAGTTGCTTGGGTTCGAGTTAGGGGTCTACCATTGATGTTTTGGAATAGACAATGCTTTGAACTTATTGGGGCGTTAGTAGGAAGTTTATCGAGGTGGATGAGGCAACTGAGGCACGAGAGACCCTTGAGTTTGCTAGATTACGGATCAAGATTCCAGCGGGCGGGAGTGCAAATGTGGTAAAAAAGTATTAATATTAATGATTATCGGTGTCGGATCACCTTTGAAGAATATATGTGCCATCGTTTTTCTCAGCTTGGTTGCAGTAAGTGCATGGAATGGGGGCAGTTGTCTGAGGGGAGTTCTGAGGCACGCTATTTAGTCACTGATGATGAAGGTGTGATTGAGTCCGTGTTCTCGGACATTGGAGGAGAAGGTGATGGAGTTAAGGGCAACTTAGATTTATTAGAAGATCCAGAGTTGGTAGAATATTTTTCTAAAGTTGGTGTAGACCTAAAAAATGGGGAAGTGCCTGTATTGGGAAGCCAAAACAATGAGTGAGAAAGGTTGGGAAGCCAAAACCGTGCATGGGAAAGAATGGAGGTGGGCGGCGCACTTAATGGGATCCAAAACCACGTGTCAAGTGGTGTAAATGAGGGTAGTTCTGGAAAAGAGGGGGGGATGGTCTGATGAGTTTATTTGTGTTGGGCCTACATTGGCCCAAGTACACTTGGTTGGTGGGGCGGAGCAGTCACTGGTTTCAGACCCAATTGCAGACGTGGCATAACATGTAGGTTTCCCTGCAACTCGCGACTTTGGGGTGGACGGAGACGTGAGTCCGAGCGGTGTTGCCCTAGGTGGTACGACAACCAGCGACGACGCGGTGCTGGTTTCTCTTGCTCCGACAACGACGGATGCTCTGCCTACGGAGGGGTATTCGAGCAAAGTAGAGATCAAGGTTAACGACGATATTGTTTTAGTTACATCAACGACAACAGTGACGATGCCAATTGGGCACCATCTGGGTGCGTCGCCGTGTGACGAGGTGGTAGCGGAGCCCGTTTACAGAGATGAAGGGCTCGAGGTCACAGGCGGAAGAGGAATTGGTTACGAAGAGTCAATGGGTGATTCGCCAGTGGTGGGTGGCTCGGTTGAAGTGGCGGATGGAGGAGAATTAGACGGCGTTAATAGGAGTGTCGGGAAGAGGTCAGTAAGGACGGTTGAGATGGTGTTTTCGGCGGAGGCAGCAGGTGGAAAAAGACTTGGCAAGACATTATCTTCCTCTAAAACCAACCTTAAGAATATGGGGAAGAAAGCCGCTCCGTCTTCGCTGGCGGGTAAAAGGTTAGAAATTATTGTCTCATCTATTTCTAACAATGATGTAAGGAATTGTAATAATCGTTATTGGCTAGAAAATAAGGAATCAGAAGCCCAAAAAATTTGGAACATTGGAAAAGATCTGGGATTTTCGTTTGCTGGGAAGGAAGAAGTGGTAGTAAAAAATCTGCAATCATTGGAAGCTCGGGACAGAGATAACATGTTGCTCAAAAGGAAGGGGAGTGTAGTGTCTGATGATGAAAATAATTAGTTTGAATGTGAGGGGGTTAGGAGGAAGTAACAAAAGAAGTTATCTAAAAGAGTTGATTTTCAAAGAACAGGTAGGAATGGTGTGTATTCAAGAGACTAAGTGTTCTGAGTTCGGAGAAGAGAATTGCTTCAATTTGTGGGGTTCTAGTGAAATGGACTGGATTGAAAATGGGACTATCAATAATGCAAGTGGGATTATTACATTATGGAGAAGGAGTTGTTTCCAATTATTAAGTTTTGTTAATAGGAATAATTTCTCGATTATTGAAGGAGTATGGAAGGTTGGTGACGGAGTAAGAGTAACTATTGTGAATGTTTATAGCTCAGGTTCTTTGAAGGAAAAGAAAGCGATTTGGGATGAGATTAATGCTCATAGAGCATGTCAGTTAAACAGGATCTGGTGTGTAGTAGGGGACTTCAACTCAATCAGAACAAAGGAGGATAGGAAAAGTTTAGTTGTGGGTATGAATTATAGTAGAGAAATGCGGGAATTTAATGAGTTCATTGAAAAGGCTGAATTAATGGACATTCCGATGGTTGGTCGGAAATTCACTTGGTACAAACCGAATGGCACTGCTAAAAGTAGAATTGATAGAGTCTTAGTCTCTAAGGAATGGATGGAGGAGTGGCCGAATAGTAAGCACATCGTACTTAGTAGATCTGTTTCAGATCACTGTGTTTTGGTAATTAAAGACTCTTGTCCCGATCGGGGTCCGAAACCTTTTCGCAGTCTGGATGTTTGGCAAAAAGACAGCAGGTTCAGGGATTTTGTTTGATGTAAATGGCTTAGTTATGAAGTTCATGGTAGAGGTTTGTTTGTGTTCAAAGAAAAATTGAAGAAGCTAAAATCTGATTTAAAAGTATGGAACAGAGAAGTGTTCGGCGATGTTAATCTGAAAGGGGAGATTTTAAAAATGAAAATTGAGGATTTTGATGCTCGAGATGATGTTGGTGTCTTAGATGAGGAAGGTAGAGTGGAAAGGAGGTCTTTGCTAGCAGAACAAAATGAAAATGCTTTTAGACAAGTTATTCATCAGAAAGCTCGCCTTAAGTGGTTAAAAAATGATGACCTTAATTCAAAGTTTTTTCATTCGACTATTAAATGGAGGAGGGCGAGAAACGGAATTAATGGACTGGTAGTTGATGGTCTTTGGAGTGAAGATAAGGAGGTGGTTAAAGGTAAGGTCAGAGACTTCTTCAAGGCCAGGTTTGAAGGTGTTGATGGGCTTCAAGTCAGGTTGGATAATGTGCCTTTCAATTTTATTTCTGCTGCTGATAATGAGATGTTGGTCAGTACTTTCTCTGAAGAGGAAGTCAAGGAGGCTGTTTGGGATTGTGAAAGCTCGAAAAGTCCTGGTCCGGATGGATTTAACTTTGGGCTCATCAAGTTTTGTTGGGAGTTTATTAGGGATGATATCCTGTTGGCTGTAACCGATTTTGCTAGAGTCGGAAAATGGCCTAGGGGGACAAATGCGTCGTTTGTGTGTTTGGTCCCTAAGCTGGAGAATCCACACAATCTATGTGATTTTAGACCTATTTCTCTGGTTGGATGTCTATATAAGATCATATCGAAGTTGCTCTCTCTAAGGCTTAAAAAGGTGATGAGTAAAATCATTGACTCGAGACAGTCTGTGTTTCTTGCTGGTAGGGGAATCTTGGATAGTGTGTTGGTGGCAATGAAGTCTTAGAGAAGGCAAAAAGAAGGAAGAAAAGCTGCTTATTTTTCAAAGTGGATTATGAGAAGACTTATGATTCGGTAAGGTGGGATTTCATCAGTTATATGCTTGAAAGATTAGGTTTTTGTGAACAATGGATTGCTTGGATTAAATCTTGTCTAGATTCTACAACGGTATCTGTGTTGGTTAACGGCAGTCCGACTAAGGAATTCGTTCCTTCAAAGGGTTTGAGACAGGGTGATCCCTTGGCTCCGTTTCTTTTCCTTATTGTAGCTGAAGGTCTAGCAGGAGTGGTAAGGAATGTTGTCATGTTCGACTGGGTGGAGAGTGTGGAGGTTGGGATGAATAAGGTTAAAGTTAATATGCTTCAGTATGCAGATGATACCTTGTTCTTCTGCAAAGCAACTTCTAAAAGTGTTTTCTGTTTAAAATCTATTCTGAATTTTTTTGAGCTGGCTTCAGGTCTAAAGGTGAACTTTCTGAAGAGTAGTATTGGAGGTGTGGGGGTTGATACTTTTACGATCAGATGTTTCGCAAAAATGCTTAATTGTGAAGTGATGAAATATCCTTTCAAGTATCTTGGGATGCCTGTTGGGGATGTCACAAGAAGGAAGCGTTTTGGGACGGGGTGGTTGAGAAGATAAAGGAAAGATTGGGAAAATGGAAAGGCAGAATTATTTTGATGGCAGGGAGGATTTGTCTGATTAAATCTATTCTCTCTGTTATCCCTTTGTTCTATATGTCTTTGTTTAAAATTCCTGTTATTGTTGTGAAGAAGATTGTGAAAATCCAAAGGAATTTCCTATGGGGTTGGAGGTCAGGTGGGCGAAAGATTGCGTGGGCTTCTTGGGAGAAGGTGTGTGAGCCCCGTGGAACTGGTGGTCTCGGGGTTATTAATATTAAATTCTTCAACTTTGCTTTGTTGGGGAAATGGATTTGGAGGTTGGGTTATTCCAAAGGAGGTCTGTGGAAGGAGGTGGTAGAATCCAAGTATGGGGGTTGGAGAAATTTGAAAGGGCCAAGATAAAAAAAGATGGGGTCCCTTTGGTGGCGGGAGCTAAAGGTGATTTGGTCGATGGAGGAGTGGGGGAGAGAGTTCGACGACTGTTTCATGTGGAAAGTCGGTAATGGGAAGGAAATTAGGTTTTGGGAAGATAAATGGGTGGGCAATTTAGAGTTGAAAAACAAATTCCCGAGGTTGTTCTCTTTATGCGGGGATAAAGATAAGTTGTTGGAATGTTGTGGGGTCTGGGAAGAAGGAGAGTGGAACTGGGAATTGGGGTGGAGAAGAAATTTATTTGAATGGGAGAAGCTCCAGGTAGGCCAACTTATTGAAGAGATTAGAGGGTTGAGTATTGTTCCGGATATTGATGACTCGTGGGTTTGGAGAGATGGTACATCTACTAAATGCTCAGTTAAATCAGCTTATAGTGTTTTAAAGGGACATAGTGAGGCGGAATTGTCAAAATTGTACAACTTTTTCTGGAGTATTAAGGCTTTGCCTGCGGCCCAGGTTCTGGCGTGGAGAGTGTTGGAAAACAAGATTGCTACTAAAGTCAACTTGGCACGGCGCGGGGTGACGACTGACGTTTTATTTGTTGTTTTTGCAGGTTGAAGGATGAATTTACTAGTCATTTACTCTTTGACTTCTTGGCTCGTTTGGGGTTAATGTTCCGCGTGGTTAGGAGTGTCGTCGGCCGCTCCCATTGATCCTTTCGCTCACCTCACGCAATTTTGTAATGTTATAAAGCCTTTTAACTCTGTGCTGGGAAGTGTGTGGATCTCGATGGTTAGAGAGATTTGGTGCCATAGGAACAAGGTTATTTTCAAAGGAGGTGTGGTGGATCATTCTGAAATTTTCACTTTGGCTCAATTGAAGGCTTGGTCCTGGGTAACTTCTAAAATACTGCTTGCTTGGTGTCTTGCTCTTTTATCTTGTTTGAAATCGATTTAAATGACCTGGTCCAGTTTAGGGTGTTAGGTATCTTTATTTTGATGGTTGTTGGTTTTTGTGGGCGGTTGGGTTGGTGGCTAAGGTCCGTTGTTTTATTTTGCCCTTTGTTATGGTTGTAGTGAGATTGTACTGGGCTTATTTTGAGATTGTACGGGATTTATAGTGGTAGATTAATTTTGACTCTCTCATTTTGCTGGTTTGGGAGATCAGACAAATTGGATTCTATTATATAAGTATGTATAAGGGTTGAACCACCCTTAAGTGGTTCTTGTTATTCAATCTTTATTGCTGATAAAAAAAAACAACCAATTTTATTACCTTTTTTCAATTGACATATATTTTTATACTTTCAAGAATCACACAACATGATAACTATTAAAATAGGTCATATTTGTCTTAACCAATAATCTATACACATCATTAAATAAAACAGATAAAAAAATATATCAATAATAATAAAACATATAAAAACATATAAGTAACTTTCTTTTATCCAAGCACATTAAATAAAATAATAATTACTTTTACTTTATATTTTAATTATTAATTTATATATTTATTTGAATTATAAAAAATATTTTAAATAATATTAAAAAATATCAAAATAAGAACTTTAAACAATTAAATAAGGATCGATATATTATAGAAAAATTAAACAACATGGTAAATTGAATAAAAAGAACATTAAAAATAAATTAAATGACATAAATAAACATGTTGACCGAGATAAATTAAATTATATAAATATAAATAAATAATGACATAAAAATAAATAAATAAATATAACGTAATAGAGATTAAATTGAATAATATATATAAAAGAAAAAAAAAGTAAAATAATATATAAAAAAAAAACTTAACTTCACTTCCTTCAACCTTTTGATTGGAGTAACACAATAGAATAAGAGCTACGAGTATTTTTATAAGATTTAAAATTTTCTTGCTCCAAATCTCCTTTCTCTTTCATTCTTTCCTTTTCTCTCTTCTCTTCCTTATTTTATTTAATGTTATTTAAAAAAAAATTCGTAAAAGTCATAATTACATTCATTAAATGAAATCTTATCTTCTTATCTTATCTTTTATATTTTATTTTTTATCTTCCTTATCTATTAGAAGATTCTTTTAAATAATTACTTTTAATAATTAATAAAAAAATTATATTTCTTTTATATTTTAAAAAATTTTATTCTTGATATTTATTTTTATTATTTTAATTTTATTTAGGTATAATGTTTCTAAAAAATACTTGATTTATAATGTTTAGACTTTATCTAGATAAAAACATATTTTTTCTCATAGGAGTTTAATGACAAGAAAAAATATAAGATTTTGTAATTCTTATTTTAAAATAAAGATAAAATCACTAATATAGTTATTTAAAAGTATAGATCTTACATTTTGTATTTTTTTTTTCTTGTTTAGATAATTCTCTGTTAGACCATCTAGACCTTTTATAAATGATCATTTGTTGGATCGTCTACAAACGGCTTTTTACTAGATCATCTTGTTTGTTTTGTTTGTCAAATTCATTTATACTGTCTAGTGTGTTTAACACTAGACTGTTTAATATGTGTATATAACACTAGATCATCTAGTCTGTCATTAAATGATCTAGACCTTTTTGTGTTTGTTTATTTGTGTGTCTTTCGTTTTTGTCTTTCCTTCTACTTTATATATATGTTTCTATTTATTTTTAGTTTTTCTCTCTTCCTCTTTCTCCTTTAACTTTATATGTTATGGGTTATTGTTACGAAGAATTCCATAAATCTTTATAATCGTTATTCAATGAAATGCATCATGGACCATATTATTATATTTGGAAGCATTTAAAACTTTTAGTCACATTCGGTTGGTAGGACTTTCTGAAATGAGGTTGGAACCGAGAGAACTATTGTCTTCCTTCGTGGTTGGTCGGTCGGTCTACCTTTCATCCTTTCCTCTAGAAATGGTCACTTTGTCCTCCTTACACTTCTTCACTCCTCGTCTTCATGAATTCTCCGCTCGGATGGTACCTGTAAAAGGCACTCCGACGCTCAAGTGAGAACTCGGTGTTCGGCACTCGGTGTTATTAATACTGGATGATGACATATCTGATTCTTGGAATTTGTGCTTGTTTATATGATTATCATGGGTCCTTTGTTATTGGGTCGGATTAGGGATTTGGATCATGATTAAGAGTGTATTACGAATCCAATGCCTCGAAAACCCAAGGGTTCCTCCACGAGGTTCGTCCACGGAGGGTAAGTCAGGGCCTAAGATCAGGCCGAAAGGCGTAGTCGATGATAGTGTTTGATCACTGATTAGTCTCACTAATCCTCTATTTAGACGTAATGGATTTGGCTTCTCAATTAGTCTTGACCGAGTACCAGACCTCCAGGTATCATACAGACCCGACCGATACAACATTCATATTAATCCTTGTTAAGTAAACTTTAGAAAACTCTCATTTTGAAAGGTATTTTTCATTTATAAATCTGAAGAAAATAAATTAAATATCATTGGATTAACACTTGTTCATATTATAATATATTTTATATAATTTTATCTATTAATTATGCAATCATGAATTTGATTTTATGTTCATGTGTATAAAAAAATGTATGGCATACATTTCTTAAATAAATTTTTGATATTTTAAAAAATCAGTCTCTAATTTCCGACAGATAAATAGCTAACAACATTCCAAAGGAATTCACAAACTCCACTGGGAATAAAAGAAAAGGCATAAAATCCATGATTGATAGTGTTGAGAGCAATTGATTGTAAGTAAGTTAATGCTTTTATAACAGAGAAGGTGGGAGACAGCAGGACCATTTTTCATCAACCTGTGTATGCTTTAAAGTCTCTATATACCTTTTTTTTCTCATACTGTGATACACACACCACTTGCAGTAACACTGACACTACACAAGGGATAAATTAACCTCAATTTCTAAGCAATGTTTTGTCTCATAAACTTTACCATTATTCCATCTCCTTTAATCATTCCACTTTGTTGTTTTTCTTTGCAAATAGAATCTTTAATATATTTTGGACACTGCATGTTGCCTTTTCTCTTAAATCAACTGTGCAAATATTCTTGGGTGCTGTTTAATAGAGGATGTGTATTCATAACTGTGTTGGAATCTTTAGTTTTAAGCTAAGGCCACATATTTTTAAGGCCAATTAAGCAAAGAATATAGTTAGTAATGGAGACCACATATTTAATTCTTCGATTCCCCCAATCTGAATTCTGATAAGCATGAGCTAAGGTTATTCTGATTGTAAAAAAAAAATATCGAATAAAAATTAATTTTTTTATTGTAACAAAACTAACCTTACAAGTTAAAAACTAATTTTAAAACAAAAAATAGTTAATTGTTATATTGATTAAATAGTTTCTATTATGATAAATAGCTTTTAAATTAGCTATCAAGTTTTTCTACTAAATTTAAAATTTAAACAATTAGTACTTAGAATCTTGGTAGCTAATTAGATATCAACTTAGAAACTATTTATCAGAAACTAATTTAGAAACCATTTTTTTAAAAATTGTATCTAATTTAGTTATTATACCAACTAATTATTTTTTATTTCTAAAATTATATTCTATTTAATAATTTTCTTGTAGTGAATTCTATTCGGCTATTAACCTTGTTCATTATTTCTACAAAATTAAGTTAGATTTGAATCAAAATCAATTTTTCATTATTTCTACAATGAAACCAAACATAAAAAAGTAGTTGAACTTTTTTTATAATTTAAAATCGCCTTACGTATTTTACTTTTTTTTTGTAAAATAATAAATATTTTATAGAAAATATACAAACTGATTTTAACTTATAAAAAAACTTAATTATTCTTTTTTTCTCTTAGAAATACTTCTGATAAATTAGAAGTTTCACTCATAGTTGGATGAAGATGGATGGCTAATATTTTAAGTAAATTTAGTAATTGGGTTTACTATCATGTTGATATCTAAAGTTTAAAAAAAAACGTTTTGAAAATTTTAATACCAGTCATAGTTTGTCAATAAAAAACATTAATATTTTAATTCTTGTTTTCAAGCAACCGCAATAACCAATAGTGTATTTATGACGTTGTTGACTTACCAAAAAGTTATTTAGAAAGTTAACCGAGTTAAGTGAATATGGAAATATATTTGAATACACCACCTATTCTTTATTGGAAAGTCAAAAACAAAAATGTTAGGCAAGAAAGAGAGTTTCAAGTGGATTTATATTTCTCACTAGTCGTGTAATCATCTAGGAAAGATTAATAATGTTAAAGATCCTCACATTTTTTATAAATAGATTGTTGTTAGAAAATTTGACAAAAATACATTGTTAGAAATTTAGGTTTAGAGAGAGAGTTTGAAATTTTACATTAAATAAAAATAAAAGAAAACTTAACAATAAATAAAAAATTATTTATTTAAGATTTTAAGTTAAAAGTGATTTCATAATTTTAATAATTTAATAAATAAAATATATTTTTCATACTAACTTGATATTGATTTTTGTCTTACTTCAAATTTTAAATTTTCTGAACATTTGTAATGATGAGAAAATTATTATCAATTTTTTTATCTAATAAACGAATTTTTAACATTATTATTAATAATTTTTTTATTATAAATATTTTTAAAAAAACTTTATAGATAAAAAAAATCAATTTTACATAAAAGTATAAAGATAGAAAACATATTTAATTGTAATTTAATTTGATAAAAATGGAAAGTGAGTGGTCTAATCCTGATTTAACAGTCCTATTGTGTGTGAGTTTTGTCTTGGCAAAAGCTTGACTAAATCCATGGAATCTGAATGGCTTGTGTGTTTGGAGTTGCCATTTGATAACAGAAAGTCCTTCATGACTGCAGTATAACATGTATTTCACATTCATCATACCATCAGAAAGAAGATAGTCACATAAATACTATATTAAATTTCTCTCTAAAAAATATATATATATATATATATATATATATATATATATATATATATATACTAAAAGGAGGAACAACACACATGTCATGTACAACATCTAGCCTGCAAAGACTTTTGGTAGTATATATACAAAAAAAAATTAAAAATAAATAAATAAAATATATATATATATATATAATTTGAAAAATAATGATCTTCCTAATATATAAATAAATAAGTAGTCTTAATGTTTTCTAAACAAGAACTCAAGTTCAAAAATTGTAGATAAAAGAATTATGATTATCAATAGAAAAGATTAATTAAAGATAATTTGTCAAATCTCTAGAGAATTAGTTATCATGGCAATGGTTATAAAATTGGAACTTATATAAATGAAACTTGGGTATATATTATTTATATTTCCAGCTGTTTGATAATATTTGGGATCACAAGAATTAAATAAATGACAAACTCAAGCTAATAATATTATTCCCTACATTTAATATTCGTAAAAATAATGAAAACAAAAGTCTATGTCAAATGAAAGTGAGCCCTGCAACATTATTGAGACAGCTAGCTAGGTAACCTTTTTCTTGTTTAAGGAGAGAAAAAATATTGAGCAGTAGAAAGTAAGAAAATTAATACATGATAAGAAAACATCATAGTTTCAAAACAAAACCACATAATACATAATTAAGTTTTTTTTTTTACAATTTAAATTTATACTTCATTTAATCTCAAAAACTTGTTCAAGAAACGAAGATTGTCTCTTAATATAATTATTTTCCACATAAACTCCAATATTTTTCTATAATTTATGTTTGAACTTATAATGTAATATGAGATTTTAAACATTTTTCTTAAAGTAAAAAACTTGAATTTGTATCACACACATACAAATAAAAGGTATTAAATGGGAGCATGAACTAGTCCGAAGTATTAAAGAATTTCTCATAAATTGAATGCCTAAAGTTGGAAGCAGTTGGCTGGTCCATAATCTAAGTGTTCCATGGTGGGGCACCTAATCCCTGGTTTGGTTATGGCAAGATGAAGATGATCCACATTATGTTATCAAATTAATTGTTGAAGATGATGGTCAAACAGCCTACAATTTCCATTGGAACACATGGAAAAAGTTTCTGCCTCTGTTCCCCCAACCTCCCTCTTTAAACTCAACAACAAAATACATCACAATTGTTACTAATACCTCCTTAGTGAACCAACAATGGTTTGTTTAAATTTAGAGGCTTGAGATTAGGCATCATAGTCTTTCCATAGACACTCTTATTAAGAAGTGAGTTTTAAGTCTAACTCAATCCCATAAAACCGGCTCATCGATGTGGGATCTCCAACACACCCCTCTCACGCTGAGACTGTCAACTCATGCGCTGGACTATATATTATGTCGTCAGATAGCGGCTCGATAGCGGGTAGCACAATAGGCCCAACACAAACACTCGCTAGGATAGACTCGAAATGGCTCTCGAAATGGCTCTGATACTATATTAAGAAGTAGATTTTAAGCCTAACTCAACCCCATAAAACCGGCTCATGAGATTGAGGTTTGCATCCACTTATGAAATGCTCTAATCTCTAATCGATGTGGGATCTTCAACAACTCTCACAATTTTCGATCTTTGTTCCGTAAAAGTGTTCACTAAAGGTTGGAAGCATACTTGAAATTGGATAAATGTTTTAATCAAACTGTGATCTAGAGAGGAACATTTTGAAATGATTAATTATAATTATTTTAATATTAAAAAAGAAAAATATATATTATTAATAATCCGATATGATAAGCACTATAAAAAATACAAAACATAAAAATAAAATTCAGATAATAAATAATTATAAAATATAAGAGGGACACATATACAATAAAAAATCACAAAAAATTGTATAAGTAACTAAAAGAAAAAAAGGAAACACCATGTTAAAATTACTTGTCTAAATTCCTAAGATTATGAGATCATAATAAGTCAAAAATCAATTTTGGATGTCTAAACAGAGATGATCCCACTAATTGTGGAAAAAAAAGCCACGTTTTGGGGGTTGGATAGTGGACTCTGGAGATGAATACTTAGTGCTCAATTAATGGTTCAATTGAGAAGGTGCCCACTTAATTAATACCTTTCACTTCCCTTATCTTCATCTCGAAATACACTGTATTTACTCATTCTCCTCTCTTTTTTCTTTTTTTTTTTCTAGAGAATACCATTAAATGTTTATTTTATCCTCATATATGGTATTCCCATAACAAAAAGTCCTTCATCAAAATAATTGTTGAGGACTAGAAACAAAGTTGATATTTTTTTTTCTTGTAACTTTACAAGCAAAATATGATGACTACCCACTGTGAGTGTCTTCTGTTATTTTGAATAAACTTTTCCTAAATATTCAAAAACTCAATTTCTCATTGCCAAATGGTTTGATAGTTTAGATTTTTTTTTAATAAGAATGGAAAAATTATTAAATATTAAATATTTTTATTTTCTTGCTTGAATATATCATTTCATATTTATGTATTTTATCATTTAATTAAATTAGTCTCGTCCTTTTCATACTCACTCTAATTATACCAGCTCACAGACACTTCGAAGTGATACATAGAATATCATTCTTAAATATTACGTTTATTGCTAATGATTTCAATCATTTTATTTTATGGCAATTATTTTAAACACTTTGAATATTGTCACTGCTTCTCAGCAGGGACATAATTATAATTTTGAAAAATTGAGTTGGCATCATTATATGTTTTTTTATTTAGAAGAGATTGAGAGAGAGCTTGTATAAAACAAAAACCAGACTCTTAAGCAGATACATACCCAGATGCCACACTTCATGCTTTGACCAACTCTCTATTTTTTTTATTTTTGGTGTAAAACTCTATTTATTCTATTCCAGGCTTTTATGCTTTATCCATTCCTTCTCTTTCCTTGTTACCCCATGTGCTAAAAGCAAATTCTCTTTTACTTAGCCTTCCTTTCCGTTCCTTCCATTTCTCAAATCAGCTTCTACTTTAGGATTTCAGCATACAATTAACAGCTAAAGCAAATCTCTCTCTGTCTCTCTCTCTCCCTCCTCTTCTGCAATCCTATTCTAAACAAATACTGAATCAGATGAAAAATGAAGAGTTTTTTAGCTGATCTTGAAGAATTTAGGCCATGAAATTTTCCAGCTCATAAAGTGACAAAAAACAGATTTCAGGAAACAAGTTCAGATAATTAGCTGCTGCTGCCATGAAGGAGTTTCCTTCTTGCTTTGGAGAAAATGGTGTTCAGGTTGTAGATTCCTCCTATTCAAGTACCACAAGGGGAGCTCAAAATGCTGTTACTTGTGTCTATCAGTGTAAGTTAGGAGGCCGTTCATGCTTGATTACTGTCTCTTGGACCAAATATTTGATGGGACAAGGCTTGAGTGTGGGAATAGATGAGTTGGGTAATAGTTGCCTCTGCAAGGTTGATATAAAGCCATGGTTGTTCTCAAAAAGAAAAGGGTCAAAGAATTTGGAGGTTGAATCAAACAAAATCGATATACTTTGGGACTTGAGCTGTGCAAAATTTGGTTCCGGGCCAGAACCATTGGAGGGATTTTACTTGCTTGTTGTGTTCAACCAAGAGATGGTCTTACTCCTTGGGGATCTGAAAAAGGAGGCATGCAAGAAGATTGATAGTGACTATGCTTGTGCTCACTCTGAAGCCGTTTTTATTGCAAAGAGAGAGCACGTTTTTGGCAAGAAGTTTTATGGTGCAAGGGCTCAGTTTTGCGACAAGGGCCAAGTTCATGATGTGAGAATTGAGTGTGACACACTTGGGCCTAATGATCCATGCCTTGTGATCCGAATTGATAGCAAGACAGTGATGCAGGTGAAGCAACTCAAGTGGAAGTTCCGGGGCAATCACACTATTTTGGTGGATGGCCTACCAGTGGAAGTGTTTTGGGATGTACATAATTGGCTCTTTGGAAATGCCATGGGAAATGCAGTGTTTATGTTCCAAACTTGCATTTCAACTGAGAAGATGTTCGCAAGCCAATCTGTTTCTGATCCTTCTGTTCTCACATGGGCTTACTCTCAGCAGTTCAGGGATTCCCAGTTGCAAGGTCTTGGATTCTCTCTCATTTTGTATTCTTGGAGAAATGAGTAGTCAATATAGGAGTTATTAAATCTTATTCTTGCTAAACTGGTATTGCCAGCCACACAGTTTTCAGCAATCATGTGATCAAAGTACATGAAACTCAAACTCGTCTTTTTTTGCCTTAGTACTTTCTCTTTTTCTTCTTCTATTTAATTCAATTGCCTGTATATACCACTAGTCCTCCATGTTCCTTCCATTAGAACTTCTGGAATACCTCCTTCGGTTTCTAAATCTCTGAATCTGTTTCTTGCTGAAATTAGTCATTAAATATATGGTTTAATAAGAGCTGAAAGGTGCGTGGAACAAAACCTTTTTGGTGGTATCACTGTCGAGGAATTTCAGTTTGTAAGAAAAATAACAAACACGGTATATAAACTTTGATTAACTTGAAACCTAAGCTTCAAATGTTTTCCATTTTCAACGATCACCCAGAAACAATATCATGATTTTGACTCCTGTGATGGACTTTCAGTTCTGACGTTTAACTTTAAGCTCGGGCTTCAAATGTTTGATTTTGATTTTGATTTCCATTTTCAACAACCACCCCAAAACAATAGCACAAGATTTGACCTTTTGAACAAGACTAAGTTCTTTCTGATAGCTTAACTCTCACAACCCGGAAGAAAATGGCCAAGTTTCCATCAACCTTTTGAGAATCTTTTTCTATTCATACCCAATTTGCCAAACTTATTTTTTTCACTCCAAATTCTGATGGTTAAGTACTATAGGGTGAGTGTCTTAAAAGACCTGTTTGCAAACTCCATTTATTTTGCTTAAAACTTCTCCTTTTGATGTACAAAGGGACAACTTTAATCTCAATGTTCTTTGTGTTGGTAATTTTCAACTAGTTTCCCCGAGTACTGCTCCTGGAAAAAAGAAATGACTTGGAAATTATTTTGCCTTCGACTTTATTGATGGCATGATACTTGAACGTTCATGATGGTGGACTCTGCAACAAATTGTTTGACTATGTTTTCCCAATGAAAAGTCCTTCCCACTTCTTTCGCTTTTAACTTTTCATCAGATGAATAAAATCTTACGAAAGTTTTTTTTGGTGAATTATCCGTCTTTATCCCTCTTCTAAATCTGAATAAATTCTGGACGACTTTTGGTACAATACATAAGCTAACAACACATTTTTTTTTAACAATAACTAATGTTTCGTACCTCTGACCGAAGCTTTTGTAAAGATAAATGCTTCTTAGTTCTGACAGAAAGATATTTTCAGATTGAGGGAACAATTCTCAAATTTAACCAAATCATAACGCATGCGCGTCCAGTGTAAGAAGACAAGGTCAAATATTTATTATACAGAGTGTTAGTTCAAGACTTGTACATTACCCTGTTATCTCCAAGTCAATTGGCAGTAATACGAATGAAGCCTAAACCACAACGTGTACTATTCAGTAATTGAATATACAAATACAAGCAGAGGCACAGAGCAAGGAAAGGAGGCGTAAAAGATGAATACAACTCGGGTAAGAATAATACTAATCACTGATTCTTCCTTTGACCAAATGTGTCTTCAACACCATTAGTAACTCTTTCTCTGCGCTCAGCAATCATCTCTGAATATGCCTAAAAACAAACAAGAAATATTACATTAATCTTACTGAAAATTACTGCAAAAGCATTTGAAAATTACACTAGCCTCATGAGGTTTAGCCCTACTTACTTCACGTTGTTCTCATTTGAAAAGCCAGAGTATTTTCAATACAAAAATTCAATCTAGATTCTTAATTCTCTTTTAATAGATGTCTTGTTATCATATAGAATTTAGAGATACTAATTTCCAATTAAGAACTCAATTGAATTCTTTACTTGTTTTTGTTATTATCAGAGTTCTATTTTATTTCTCAACTCACACACAAGAGAACCCTCATTTTGACTTGAAAATTTGAATTTTTTAAGCTTAAACAACCTGTAGTTGCATATTTAAGCAACTTTAATAATCACTCCTCTACTTCACATACAGTAACTTTTAAGTGTAATGATAATCAAATACAAAAAGAGATGAATATAACTTCTGAAATAAAAGGGAGTACTGAATGTAAACACAGTAGAACCTCCACACTCCACATAACTTTCTCAAATGCAAACGCTAATGCCATGTAGAACATGCAGTGTGTTTGGATGATAAGAAACCTTCACAAAACTTCACCTGATGTCAAGCTAATGTAAAGTATAGACGAATTTCTTCAGACACACTTAGGGAAAGAAAATAAAAAGAAAAGCTAAAATTGATTTCTCCATAATTATAGAAAAAATCATTCAATCTTTTTTGTCTTATTTTTATCCCTGATAAATGCTTGTAGAGAAACATGGTCAATCATGTGTTCTCTCTTAGTTTTATACCCTGGACCGCAAAAAGCAAACAAAGAACCATGTCATGAAAAACAAAAAAAGATTAAAAAATGTAACATAGATAACAGAATGCTGACAAACCTTGGGATAAGAATAGAGAAAAATGTACCACCATGCAAATATTAGCGACGATACAAGCGAAGTGACTAACAGAGAATTCAAAATTAACCAACTAATGGCAATGAATGCTACACCAGTGAGCGCAATTGTCCAGGGTTGACACCTAAACAAAATATCAAAAAGGATAAGCAATCAACCACCAATAACGAAGTGTCACTAAACACCAAAAAAAATGTTAAATTATGCTTTCAAAGTCCAATATCAATGTACAAAATAGGGATTAAAAAGACATTTTATTGAAATAATTGGGGAAGGTAACCAACCAAGAGGGTTTGGTGTCCCAAACAGAGTCGTATTCGAGGGAGAGGTGGTTGAGGTAACCCTCCATGTCGTTGACGGCGCCATTTTCGTCGAAGAAAGATGGGTCTTTGGAGTCGGTGGGATTGACGACCAAAGACGATGGTTTTGTTGGGGAAGGATGTGAGGAAAGAGAAGGAAGAAGGAAAACGGTTATGCGAATTGGGATTTTGGGTTTGTGTGGATAATCGATTGGAGAGTGGATACGGCAACACCGACACGAGTGCTATCATCGTTTTAAAATTACTCACAACAGTTACTACTTTCTTTCTGCAACTGCAAACCCTGTAATAAAAGGACATTGAATTTCTGACTTTATTCACTTTCTTCTTCTTTTTTCTCGGAAAATACTACCCATACTATTTTATTTTTACATAATTTTACTTAACAGATACTAATTTTGTGGTTTTTAATCAAATTTATAACTAAATCAATTATGCCAGAAAGATGTGTTAAAACATATTTTACAAGTTAGAGCTATCAAAATCACCTACCTTAATTAATCCTCGCTTAAACGCCGATTAAAATAAATAAAAAGTTCACTGAAAACTAAGTACAAGGTTGAAAAACACAAGCCACGTCAATGAATTCACTCTCTTCAGCCATTTTAGTAAGATTAATAACAAGAATTTACAAGTGTAAGAAGTTAGATTAAAATTGTTACTTGAAAATATGTTTTTAAAATTTATCAGAAGTTTATTTCTCAACTAAAAAATAAACTTTGCTTTTGAATAAGTAAATTTAGTGTTTAATGAGTTTTATAAAATAATTGGTTGTCTCCCAATGTATCAAAACAAACTCTTTCATTTGATGAGTAAGAAATCATGTGTTCCTTTTTAAAATCGGTTATAGACCGACTAACAGACGACCTAAACCCAAAACATTCAAGGTAATAAAGAACAAGTGTGCTCTTAACTTAAATTGAGATCTCCCTATCTGTGAGGTTTTACCTAATATATATGGAGTCAGTCTTAACCTCGTGTCTGTCATTATGATTTTCTCTTTACTACCTGATCAATGTTGGTTAATGCTAATTAATCAAGATCTCATGTTTCACGCTATTTCCATTGTATTATTCATGTAGGGCTTCTTCTTCCTGCACCCTCACAATTTTCTAAATTTCGAAACTGGCCTTGACCTTTTATTTGAAAAAGGACATTGTGGTTACTGAAAATCGGGAGTATGCTATGGATTCATCAATCTGGAACTGAATCATTTTTTTTTCGGATGAGGAAGTGTTATGGAAGCAAATTTTGCATAAATTATTGATTTCTAGATTACTGAATTCGGAAGCCTAATTCTGTTACGGATTGGTGGATCCAGAATGCTTTTTTTTAATTATAGATTTCTGATCCAGAATGCATATTTCTGTTACGGATTAGTGGATCCAGAATGCTTTTTTTGAATGATGGATTTTTCAATGTGAAATGTATATTTTGAATTATGGATTGGTGGATCCGAAATTTTACTGAAAGTGCCAATCCAAAATTTTTCCAGATTTCATAATCCAGAATGCAAAAAATTAAATACAGTTCAAGTGCATTTTAGGATTTTTAAAAAATAATAGGGATAGTTTGATCTCTGCATAACTTTGTGGGGGTGCAAGAAGAAAAATGTAGGGTTGCAAGAAGAAACTTCCTTCATGTAGATCGAATTCCTGCCTTATTGATGGTGGGTCGGTCCAGGCCCATAACCCAACATGCCCCCAGCCTTATGCGCAAGCAGATAAGGCTACTACTGGCTTCAAATTGTACTCGATCGCCAGGTTGGACTACACCCGCTATATTTAGATCGGCCTCCTTCACACTTAATAAAGGATCGGCCCAGACCCATAACCCAACATGCCCTCCAGCCTTCTGTGCAAGTAAAGAAGGCTATTGTAGATCCCTTTCACTATCGGCCTTCGAGCTTGTGCCTTTTCCACAACCCCTCATTAAATGTGTTATGTCTTGCGTCCCATAATCTGACCGTTTCACCTTCCCAGATCCACGTGTCGTCCTCCTACTGGCTATTACTCAAATTATCACTTCTTCTATGGACCCATTCAAAAGCGTGGTTGACAAGCAACTTGTTGATGAAGAAGAACCTCTGCAGACTTCTGCATGACTCTGACCGATCTCTTAAGTATTTTGCTTTTTAACTTTAAATTAAATTTGTAGTCCTATTTTGTTGTTTTAACAACTATAATTGTTATGCCCACTATGTTATTTACATTGTTGCCTTTAACTACTATCTCTACTATTTGAACTTTTCTTACGTAAGTTAAGTATTGGTCATCCTGCTGACTATGTCTAATTAATTATAAACTTGATACTGTCTAACTGAAAACATTTTAATCATAATTTACCTGACCTTTTTAAGTCGGCATCATGGAGGGTGAAAACCAGTCCATGGTTTTTTGGGCCAAGACTCTGCTCGACACCATGGTGGGTGAAAACCCTACCATGGTTTTGGTATTGGACCGATCTTTTTAAGTCGGCACCATGGAGGGTGAAAACCAGTCCATGGTTTTTTGGGTCGAGACTCTACTCAACACCATGGTGGGTGAAAACCCTATCATGGTTTTGGTATTAGAACGATCTTTTTAAATCGGCACCATGGAAGGTGAACACCAGTCCATGGTTTTTTGGGTCGAGACTCCGCTCAACACCATGGAGGGTGAAAACCCTATCATGGTTTTGGTATTGGACCGAGCCTTTTAGGTCGGCAACATTGAGGGTGAAAACCAGTCCATGATTTTTTGGGCTAAGACTCTACTCGACACCATGGTGGGTGAAAACCCTACCATGGTTTTGGTATTGGATCGAACCTTTTAGATTGGCACCATGGAGGGTGAAAACCAGTCCATGATTTTTTGGGCCGAGACTCTGCTCGACACCATGGTGGATGAAAATCCTACCATGGTTTTGGTACGAATGCCCACCTTAGCATAACACAGATCAGAATAATACTTCTTCTTTATTTTGCAACAAAAATAACACAATATTTAGTTTCTGAGAAATGTATGCAAAAGAAAAAACTTCAGATGAAACACAACTAACTATAATAAAATCGTAAATTGGCTACATTCCATGTCCTTGGCACCCCTCCTCCATTCCATGTTACAGGAGATATTTTATTAATATTTCAATATATATTTTATCAATCACATTTTGTTTTGCAATTCAATTAATCATATTCCAAAGCATTATCTTCGTCCACATTTTATTTGCAATTAGACACTTATATTATATTGTAATTTTTTAGTATTTAAAATATACTTAAGTTGATATTGTCCATTTTATTTTTTTTCTAATAATTACATATTATACCTACCCGTCACAAGGCTGAGAATGTCAAAAAACTTAGATAACTATGTACATTCCATAATTGAGCTTTCATTATCATCAATAACAATTATGAATAAAACGTTTTACTCAACGAGCCTTTACTGATCGACTATTTATGAAGCAATAAATGATAATCATACTACCAATCCAAAAGTCGTCGTCTAAGAGATCTATAAATACTTATTCTCTATCCTATTCTATATTCTTAACTCTGTGAGCACTTATCATCATGACGTTTGTTTGTGAATAAAATACTTACCATCAAAATTTCTCACTTAATACTCCTATAAAATATATAAACTTTTGCTCAACCAACAAACTATAACTACAATGATTCAGAAACTTTCATAAATCAATTTGTAAAAGTCTAAAAAAATCATCTTTTGAATTTAAACATCCTCTAATTAGGCCTTTTTTTCAGAAGAAATTGAAATTACATTTTTTCTTCTTTTAGGATATGGTTTTTCTTGTAGGAAGGGTTGGAGTTAAGTGGAGAAAGTTTAGGATTTTTTTTTGCAGCTCATACTTTTTCTTTTACAACCTTACAAATATGAAAATTTTCATTTTGTTCTTTTTTATTATGCAATTTGAATGTTAAAAATGTATTTTTTTGTATTGTCTAATCCAAAAATATTTCGAGTTGTACATTTAGAAGTCATTTTAGATTTCCAAAGTATACAATGTGAATTTTTTTTATTTAAAAATATTTTACATTCTAAAAGTCATTTTTTACTTTTATCCGGAAGTAAAAAATAGATATGCCCTTTTATTAACTAAATGTCTCATGTGTCAGTAAAAACAGTGATAGTGAATATATTTCTGATTATTTTCCATAAAAGTTATACGCTTTTTTTATCCCAAACCAAACCAAATTAAATGGTCCAAAGTGAGAGTAAAACTGACCGCTTGGTATGACTCAGACCGCGTCTTTTCTCCCACGTTTTATTCCTTGATTCCAAACTGCTTAGAAATAAGTAGTATAGTATCTACTGTTGTTTCCCAAAACCTATTAAATACACACTCATTTCTATGAAGGGAAAGCTTGAACCTTTGGCACTCAATGGCTGAGTTATGGGTTTTACTCTTTTTTTTTGCATTTTGCATCATCCATGACAGAGAATGATCGTTTCTTTTAGGGGTGTTTTTCTTTCATTGGAATTTCAATGCAGGGTAATCAAGGAGGCAAACTGAAAGGCACTCGCGAGGAAATAAGAAGGTAGACCAATATGAAAGAGACGAGGGAGGAGTGAGAAAACAGGTCACATGCTTGTACACAATTTAGAAGCAATTTTTTATTCAGATTGTACAATTTTAAATTGAGGTACATAAGTAAAGTATAAAGTAGCAGGAACATATACCCTACAGAAATATGTAAAAGAAACTCTACTAAAAATTACATCTTGTTTTGTAAAAACCCAAAGGGTTCAATTATCTCACGCCAAACCAAAATATTGCAATGCGATAAGGATGAGATAAGAGATCAATTTCATTACATTACAGTAAATATTTCCCCCAGGTATATAGCTCCATAGGAACTTGAAATATTTTTTCCACGTTTAGGAGCGAGCAGGGAAGAATATTACATCACTGCACTCTGCGTGCGAGTTATACATTTTTTCAAGGATGTCACCCCTCATGAATAGGAATGTGTTTGATCAACTGGCCATGTTCATTCATCACAGAGTGATCTGTGACCTGCCCATCTCCTATTACCCACTACTAATAGAAAGTAAACAAAGAAGTGTTTACTTAATTTTATTTGCGAATTGACTAAAAGGGGTACAAAATACATAATTGAAGACCTCTTCTGCATTAGAACCAAAAATAAATGCCAGCATTACATGGATTGGTGCCGAGGAAAAATAACCTCTCTTTTTTTTGGGGAGCCTGCGCGATGAAACAGCAATATTTTGACAATATTGCAAATATGGAAACAAAGGCCAACTTTAAAATAACAACCAGCCTCCAATAGTCCTCCAGATTGAAAATTCCACAATGAAGAACATCAATTAGGGAGAAGGACAAGATGGAAGTCGAAAAATCCAGGATCCATCGTTGACACCCACATCCTGTGGTATCGTTCTTCCCCTACAGCTCCCCTAGTCCATAAATTCAAATCGCCGTTAGGAAACGCCAAGAGGCGGACAAAGCTAATAAAATGGGTCCAACAAAAATTGAATTTAGAAGGAAACAAACAGGCACTAACTTCCAAGCATCAAATTGAAACAAATCCTTTTGTAGACACAAATTATTAGGTATCTCTAATTTCCAATATGGGAATACTAGTAGTAGACAACAAAACTTGTCACGTGTCAACCATGACAGTCACCAAAAGATCATTCTGCGTAAGCTTTCATAGTTGTTCAAAGTGCATAGTTGTGGAATGTTAAAACCTAAAGCAAGCTAATCTACCCTTGTAAGTGCTTCTATTAAATTAAAGGGTAAAAGCAAGTATCTTGAGGACACTAGAGAGAGAGCATTTATCACCCCCAATTAAATATTTCCAATTCCTTCAAAAAACAAGAATTAAACGATTTTTGTATTTATTATATCAATAAATACTATCTAGTTTTGTTTTCTGCACCAATGTACTCAAGGCACCTATAACGTTTGCCTGTATGAGAGAGAGAGAGAGAGACAGAGACAGAGACAGAGACAGAGAGAGAGAGAGAGAGAGAGAGAGAGAGAGAGAGTACCAAGTTCACTAGATTGTTGTCCTTCTTAAATGATGCCTAACAACGAGGATTTCCTAGAGGGACAAAAAGTCAATCTCATCTGAGCTTTCCTCGTATATCACGTAGTTGGCATCTTGACCATCCTCATTGCCACTTCCTTGATCACTATTGTAGCTGCTTTCAGATGTACTCATAAAAACTGATCCATCTGACGTGTGGCTACTCAATTGTGAGGGCAGACTTATCTCACTGTTCATATCAGCATCAAATGTCTCCATATAACTGCGAGACAATCAGGAAACACAATTGGTGACCATTATAGAATGAAATAAGAAAATCCCTCCACCTGCAATAAATTAAGGGCACCAGAACCCAAAAATACACAAACTGAAAACTATCTAACCTTCCTTCTGCTGATGGATATTCAGCCACCAGACACATATCAGGCCTTGTTTCCAAAACCTGTTTTATAGGCATAATACTATCCAACCCCAAATTTGTAAATAAATAGAGAAGAAAAATAAGTCATTTAAAAAGTCAAAGTAATTCAAGAAACTCATCATATGTGATAACCATTACCTAGAGTTGTAGCACCTGTGATACCAGTCAGCCTCAGATGCTAGACCTTCCCTATTTGATATGTCCTGTTTAAAGGTAAAAGTGACAACAAGAATCAAAATTGAGAGTCAAGCTGAAACATCACTTATTTTATAGCAAGGTAAAATATATCTATATACCCACAAGATGTACTAGAAATTTGAAATCTCCAGCAAGAATTGCAGTCAACAGCCTCGCGACTTCCATCTGCACATGAAGTATTAATGTTTCAGAGGTAACTGAGTGAAAAGAGAAAAAGGTATAAATGTATTAGAGACAATACCTCTTTGAGATGCATGCAATCCCTTAAAATTAAGACCTCAAGTAAATTTCCCCCATTGCAGCTTCCAAGGTTTCTGAAAAAATAGGTTTTAGTATTTTTTGAATCAATCCCACTAGATGGACAGAATGTAAAGGCTCTTGCAAAGCCTTGTTAGAAACAACTGACCTTAAGAAGTTACCAGTGATTGAATAGGATGTTGAAAAGTCACAATATTTCAGTTTCCTAAATCCCTGCACATTTAGTTTAGAATTAATAACTATGAGAACATGCGGCTTTTCTTTTACTTTGATGAAAAGGAAAAGTTAGGATAATGCTATCTAATTGTCCAAACTCCAAAACAAAATGGTAGCTTCCAATCACACATAAATGGAATATTAATATATCACAATAACCACCAATATGTAGCGCATAATATTTCAAAATTATTATTCAGAAAATCAAATTTTCCCACCAGTAATTGATAATCACAATGAAATAAATATATTTAAGCTCATACACATTATAAAACATCCACATATCTCAACTCTCCATGATAAAAGATACGTTACAGGCTGCAAAAGTTCACACAAATGCCTCTAACTTGAGCACAAGACAGTTTTTGGGTGTAAAAGGTGCAGACAATAAAAAAAATATATAAAAAAAAAGAGTCAAGTTTACAATTTCCAACTAAAGTAAAATGCAGAAACTGAATATAGAAGATAGAATTAAACTTGAATCTTTAATGAATAAAATGAATAAAAAAATTCACTGGACTAACAAGAGCAAGTGGGTGCATACTGCAAAGTGTAAAATATGCTAAAATAAGAATCTGAAACATATACATTGAAAATTGCAACTTTCATGAAAACATACCTTGACCAATACGCGAACTTTGCAATCATGTAGTTTAAACCCTCTAAGGGATAAAGAAGTTAGATGAGGACAATTGTTTACTACCTCAAAACAGGTTTGTGCTTTCAAGCTGTCATCTCTACCTGAAAATCAAAAAGAGATAAGTAGAGATATCAAAAGCCCTAAAAGGTAACATTAGCTGAGAAAGTGAGTTACCTGTTTTAGAAGACTCAAAAAACAAACGCTCTATCAAGTGGCAGTTTGCACTTACTGACATTAGTGTTTGTCTCAGCTCAACATGGCTAGCATATCAGGAAAAAACAAGGAAAGAAAAGGACCATCAACAAACACTATATAGAAATGATCTTCTACTTTAAATGAAACAAATTAGTTAAAAAAAGAAGACAGACACATATACACATTAAATGCTAATCACATGTTCACACCAGAGTTTAAAACAATAAAATCTACCATGTTTGTAGTCAAACTTACAGCAGAAAGTATTCCCATCCTAACTATGGCAGATGGAATTTAAAATAGTGCATATTCCAGATCATAAGAAATTAATTTGAGTTTCATAATCTTCATGTTTAAGGACTTTCAAAAGGTTCATGTGATTTTTGGGACTCTAGGAGTAATACAGAAAATTGATGAGGAATTATGGGAGAATAGTAAATTCCTTTACAGAATTATTGGAAAAAAAAAAAGTGAAATTTTGATTGGCCTCGAGGCACAAGGCATTAAAATAAAATCTTAAAAAGTAGATTTAGGCATAAATCAACACTAGAAAATTGGCTTGAAAAGTGAGATTTATACCACTTATATACTATAATTTGGTCATATCTCTAGTAGACCCCATATCACCAAGAACTGGAAATGTCTTGGAGTTAGATATTTGCGGGTGGTCCCGATAGCAAGTGATCTAATAGGCCTAACAAACCTTACTAATATAGGCTATGATATCATCTTAGAAAGTAGATTTAGACTTAACTCAACCTTACAAAACCAACTAGCTTGCAGGATGAGGTTTATACACACTTATATGCTATGATTTGATCATATATCTAATCAATGTGGGATCTCTAACAGACATAATTGTGGAGATGGATGCTTGCATCAAGGTATAAGAGAAGCATTATAACAAAAAAGCTCACTGGATTCAGTACACGAAAAGTGATTGCATTCTAGAAGTAGTAATATTATCTCATGGAGCAGGCACTTCATCTTCATCATCCTTACATACTGAAGGATTTTAAAATTTCTAACAGACATTAATGTGTCCAGACCAACACACATGGTCCTCCAAAACCTTAGGTTTTTAAGTTTTGAAATCCACTATTATCCTGAAATGACAACCAGATAGCTGATGCACTTTTATGGAACACGACTTCTACTAGTACCATTTCATAATTGAATGGGAGCAAGTAAAGAAGAAGTTCCGACTTATTCCGGTTTGCATCAGTTCATAAGAGAACTGATTGCACGACTCCAAAGCTCATCCAGGTTATGCTTTGAAGATGGCAGGCTATTTTATAAAGGACAGATTAGTTATTCCAAGGACTTCTGCTAGAACTCCTAGCCTGCTATCAGAATTCACAAATCAGCCATAGGATTAAGAGGACAGATAAGTCTGTTCAGAAATCAAACATGTAAGAGAATATCTGGGATGATTTAATTGGAAGGAATGAAGAAAGATTCCAGCAGTTTATAGTCAAATGTGAAATACACAAGAGAAATAAGAATCAAAATCAGTACCCCGCCAGTCTTCTGCACCAAACCATTGCTTATTCAGACCCAAATGTAGAGTGAAGTCACCATGGATTTCATCAATGATCAATCCAAGGCCAAAAAGAGGAAGGATAACACCTTAGCATGGAGTGTAGACTTCCCAAATATACCCAGTTTAGGCTTTAGGTCATCCTTTCTCATCTATGAAGACAGCCCACATTTTTATATCTGAAATAGTAAAGCACCAAGTGTTCCCTAGTTCCATTATATCAAACAGGGACCAAATCTTGCTGAGGCCTTTCTATTAAAAGTTATTCAAACGATTTGAAACTAAACTCAATAAAAGCTATGCTTGCTTAGCCTGCACAAGGAGGTAAACAGAGGTTTGGATTTTTGAGGTATTTCACAAGGTATAAGAAGTGGCCCCAATCATTCAAATGGAATGACTGTGGGTTCAACAAAAATGACGCCCTTTAAAGACTTGTATGGAAGGGAACCAGCCTTGCTTTTTATAGGGAGTACATTTCCCTCGAACATGGACATCTAAACCAGCTCTCCAGACTCTGCTACAAGAGACTCAATTTTGGATGAGTTTAAGCATAATTAACATCAAGCTTTGCATGGACCATAATGTTGCACGGCCAAAGAGAAAATCAGTCCAAAATTGAATGGGCCATAATCACATGATCTGTATTTCATCTCATTTGATTGAACAAGGCTTTATCAGGCTCATATAGTCCTCTGCCATTGCCCAAAGTATTGACAGACAATTGGAAAATGCAGACAAAACCTCAGAATTTTTTTGAACTTTTGACACACTGCTCGTGTGGAAATGACTTGCTCACACAGCATGACCGACATTAGAACTATTCATAGTGTATCACTATCTACCTCTAGATCACTTCAAAGGTCTACTGACAGTATGTCTCACTGTCTTCTAATCATTTTTCATTCTACTCCTGGTCGAATTCAACCAGAATACCCAGCCTGAATATGGCAGATCGCAGATGGATTTTAAAATAGTACTACACCAGATTGTATGGAAGTTCACTGATCATAGAAAAAGAGATACATTTTCTTCATGTTTAACACATTTTAACCAATGACATTCTCATATGCATTATCCACTAGCAGAGAGAAAATGCTTAACAAAAAGAAGGGAAAGAACAAGAGTTGAAGTAAATAGACTTACAGCCCAACAATTTCCAAATCAAGGAGAGATGGGCATGCTGACAATGCTGCACCAAGGGATGCATTATCCATTCTCTCAATATTATACAAGTGCAACTTTCTTAAAAGAGCCCTACAAAAACAAAATATAGAAGCCCATTTAAAACACATCACCCAAACACACTGAATATTTAATAAGTCAATGAAAAAAAAATACCCTGGGGTGCCACCATCACCGCTTAAAGGGCTTAAACAGCATCTTGTGAGAATGGATGACTCCCTCCCCTGTCGAGATCTCTTATCATTCCATGAAAAATTTGATACTTCTACAATAGCATTTCTGATGGTACAAACAAATGGTGGACAAGATCCAAGTGAAGTAGTAGCGCCAGGAACAACACCAAGCTTAAGAGACCTTATCAACAGAATTATAACATGTGAGAATATAATAACGAAAGAAAAGATAGATCACATTGTAATGCAGGACCGAGAAATTAACACAAGGTAAAAAATAATGAGAACAGTTAATATTTTTGGTTGAAAGCTAACAAAGTTTACATGGTAATATTCACTTAAAATGATGAAACTAGTTGCACAAATTCTAAAAGGAGCTGATAAAAGATGAGTCATTAATGAAATGTAAGCACCTAACCAGGTGAGCCAGACCAACCAAACAAATAATCAATATGCAACTAAATAGCCCCCCCTCCCCTTTCCTTTTTTCCCCTTTTACCAATATGAGCAAAGGTGAAGTACAGTAGGGAAAAATGATCAGTCCAGTACATGATTCATTTTGGACTGTCACAAAGCATTCACCAAAAGCACCAATTGGCAGTAAAATGAAGTTCCCTCCGGAGCAAAAACTATATATAGCACGGAAAGAACATTTCAAACCTTAGTGCCTTTCCAGCTCGCTGAATCATCGTGGCAACTACTGCATTGTTAACCTTCGGAACAAGTGTTGTCAAATCAAGATTTGCATAGCACAGAGGATCTTTAGCACATTTGCTAAACATTGAACAAGTAGCTGATGCATAGCACAGGCTCTGGGTATCAAGCATTGAGAACACCTGTGTATGGGAGTCAAAATTAGTACTCGGAGAACTTACCAATTACTTCATGGACACATTTAAAACTCTTTGAAATTGGTCTTAGGACTCAACACTATAAATCAGCTCGTAAAATGAGGACTGACCAAAATTTATAAGCTCTCTTATAAGCCATTCTCTCGATGAAAGATTAACACATCCGCAAATATGCTGCAATTCGCAGCCCCCAAACAGACCACAACTATGATGAATTAGGGGTAACCGGAATTAAGGTGTCTTTCCAACAAAACAATGATTAGTTTCCAATAATAATTGAAATGTTGGCCTTTCTTCAAAACTACTATGAAAACAGGTGAAACATGTATAGCCATCGTTTGTGCAAAATGCAACTGCAGTCCATAAACTCGTGATGCATGTTCCTCCGCATGTACTTTTTATGCATAATCCTCGTATTCAGATACTGAGAAAACTCGGATCCAATTATATTCAGCAAAATCATTTGCACTCTCAAACTACACATGCATAATATAAAGAAAAAACTTCACTATGAGAAGGGGGGAAAATAACAAAAATCAGCCCTCTTTAACTACACATCCATCTACTTAATTAATAAGCATGCCGACACGAAAGGCAAAACAAGAATCTACAGAAAGGGAAACAGAGGAAAGGCAGTAACATTCATACTGAAATAATAAGAAAAGGAAAAGGAACTCCAGAAGAAGGGGAGGGAAGCGAAAGTGACCTTGATGGTGAGGTCGGGAGGGAGGGGCCAGGCAAGGGAATTGTGGTTGGAAGCGCGTTTCCGAGAAGAGTGTTTGGCGGCGTCAAGGAGGAGAGAACCCATTTTGAGGGCGCGATCGATAAGATCGGAGTCGGAGGGGGCCGATTGTAGAAGCCTCTCGAAGGAGAGATCGAGGGAGAGAGAAGGGAGGTCGGAGAGGGAAAGAAACGCGTCTAGAAGACGCTCTACATCGCTCAGCTTCTCCACTCTAGGGTTTTGCGACGGACACGGACGCTTCGCCATTGACGATGACGCTGATGACGCACTCACACTGTGAAGGACAACGGAATCCATACCCACGGCAAGAGTGAGAGAGAGTGAGTGAGTGAGTGGTTTGGTTTGGTTTGTTCACATTCACACGACCCTCACCCTCTCTGATTCTGTGCCTATGGCTATGTACCGCAGATAGATCCTATGCGTTTCAGTGCCGGTGCCTGTCGCCTTAGCGCCACGTGGACCATCCATTGGTTCACAACCCTCCATCTGTTCAAAACCATTATTTTTAAATTCTTTTTTATTACATTACCTTTTCCTCGCCTCTGTTAGTTCTTTCTCGGACAACGTTTTTTTATTTTGTTATTTACTCTCCTCTCCTTCGACATGACATATAATCCACGTCACTTCACTCCCATTTGTTTACTACCCATGCCCAATCAAAATTATTTCTTCGTTACGCACCTCCTAATCAAACTCTGACAGCTACAGATTATATAAAACTGAATGTGGCATTATTTTGTTTTTTAATACACCTACAATCTTCTGTGCTTTCTGACAGCTGTTTAAAAAAAGAAACTAGTATTAAAATATTATACAAAACGACAAATTTTCTCCGTCTTTCTTTTTTGTTACTCAAAAACCGGATGCTCGAAAAGAAATAATTAAGATACATTTTAATTATTCTATGCAATACTTCTGTATAATTTAGTCTCTATTTTTACAAAATAGCTATCGAAATAAATTAATTAATCTTTCAGACAAAGCAAACGAGATTCAGGCAGCAGAGCCCGAAAAACCAAGAGGATGAAGCCCAACCGCGATGCTCGCTGATTTAAAACAACATCGGAATATTTACATGTTTTCGCCATAACAAACCGATCGTAGGAAGGATAGTAGCAATTGGACATAGATAGTATACATCATATGATGATGTCGTTTCAGCAAAGATGGATGAACTAGCTGTCTCTTGGAGCAGGCATTATCCTAAACCTCTCCTCAGATGTCTGGTTAACCCCACTAAATCTCTCTTCTGCTAGAAGTGACTGTAAATCACTGCCATTTGCCAAACTGTTAAACTCGACTGCTTTAGACGGTAATGTCGGATAACGCCGTTGGCAAAATGTCATTAACCTCTTCACGGATTGCAAGTACTTGCGAGTGGTTTCGTCATTCATGATGTGAGCAACACTGTTAGTGTAGATCTTTTCACGGGCAGATCTTTCATGAATACCAACCATAGTGACTCCAATAGGCCAGGGTGC
>Ga0123342_1001620_pt1 | contig 37784 bp, 17 predicted proteins | sample Turbeawhitnodule_FD_89960 | JGI IMG/M metagenome (GOLD analysis project Ga0123342, IMG submission 89960) | Root nodule microbial communities of legume samples collected from Mexico - Turtle bean Mexico white nodule | ecosystem: Host-associated > Plants > Roots > Nodule | place: Mexico: Nepantla...
CCCTTGCCTCAGAGAATATACTCTACCCATAAAAATGTGGAGTATGAACACAAACACCTACAATCTTGTAAAGGAATGGAACAAGATTGTGTCTGCTAACAAGTTCAAAGAAGACCAAGAACTGCAAATATGGTCTTTCAGGGTTAACAACAAACTGCATTTGCTCCTAAACAAACTTTGAATGTAGAATTTATTCTTTTGGTTTTCTTAAGCATGTTGTAGTTTCTCTCAAAATTTGTTCAGAAGTATTTGATTAATGTGTAGAGTCAAGTTTTTTTCATGTCATTCTACAATGTAGTGAATTTTATTACAAAAATAAGTATTGACATATTCATGTTACAAGTTTAACAATATAAGTATTTGATTCAAGTCTTATTTAAGCATTTTTTTTATCGACAAGAAAAAAATAAAATGAACCACTTCGAAAGTGATCCAACCATTCTAAAAAATAATTAATTTCAAAATAGATACCTATAACTCACCAAAACTATCAACTCAAAACCAACACGTGTAACTAAAGAAAACCCCACAAAAACAACCTACTCAAAACTAAGAAAGGTTCTTGATAAAAAAAAAAAAAACTATAACGACATTCAATATCTACATGCCACAATAAACATGCACCGTAAGAGAAATACAACTTGTGCATGATACACCACATATACAAACTTTCCATCTTAATCCATATCACTATTTAAAGTTATTAACATGTTTACATTTCGTTGCTCTTTCATTAATTTTTTTTCTCAACTCTTAATGTTTTTTTTTTCATTTGATTTTCATCATGAGAGACTTACAAAGTTTAAAAGAATTGCTTGCAAACATGTGTGATAAAGATTCTTTTAAAAGATTATCTTTTAATTTATTTCAACCTTTTATATGTTAGATTGGTTAATATTTCAAGATGCTCCACAACTATACACCAAAGAAGAATTGCTTCAACTTGAGCATTATTATCAACAACTTTCAAGTTGTTCTGAGTCATACATAGTGAGAAATAATACACCAAGAATTGTTCAAGAAAGGTATGTTAAAATCTATTTCATTTGTTATTTTAATCTTTTCAGTAATTATAATGATTATTTTTTCATTTTTATCCCACTATTTTTAGCTTTCTCAATTTGTTTTTTTTTGGAAAATTGATAACGATGTCCTTAAAAGAATGATACATGAGATGAAAAGTGAATAACATGTTATTGTAGTAACCTAGTTATCCTAAATTTAACACAAAAATTACACTGACATTTTTTTTTTTTATAAAAAAACATTAAATTGACGTCATTCAAAATAGTGAAATGAAATAAAAAAAATCATAATAATATCTAAAAGGCTATTTATCTATTTTATGTCATATAGTTGTTTCTTTGTCAATGTATTTTAAATTATAATAATATAATAATATTTATTATTTAATAAGGTGATATTCTTTATATACTTCCTTAATTAAATATGAGTTTAATAGGATAGGATACAATGATTAGAGGCTTTGATGACTTGGTATCACGAAAATTGTTTGATTCCAGACAGTAATTAATTTGTAAATTAATTAGACCAATCATAGAAAGATATTATATTTTGCTAAATTATAGTTAGTTTTTGAATTTCATCAAATTGGTTTTAATTTAGCAATATAATATCTCGCTAGATTTCTATTAGTTTAAATTTAAGTACATCATATTTTGATTATGGAAACGAAATTTAATTAGTTAAACTAATTTATTTTGTTAGATTTCTCAAAAATTTATTTTAATTTTTTTGAAAGTTAAATTTATTTAATATTTTATTCGATTTTTTAAAACTGAAAATAGAATTGTTACCGTGTTCAGTGTTTTTTATGAATAATTTTTTATTAATTTGAAAAATGATTATTTAGAAAATTAAGACTAAATTATGTAAAAATAATTAGAACTAAAATGAGAATATCTATTAATTGAAATATGACTTTTGTATATGTAAGCAAAGTTAAGAGATGCAATAAAGAAGAAATTGTGGTGTCAAATATTAAAATGTCCAACAACTACCACTAAGGATAATTGTGATAAGTCAAAGACTTCCATTACTTAGAAATTGTATTTTTTTTTTCTCAATGGTTTTGAAAGTGGGGGAGTGGACGAGGGAGATAGTGAATTTTTTTCATAATTCACACAAATAAAGAGATTTGTGATTATTCAGGTAGGATTATGGTATTTTACCCAAATACCCTTGTGCATGCATTTTATTATAATATACGAAATTAAATATTACATAAATTTATTTAATAATTTTAAAATATTTAATTATACTATTAATAATAACATATAATTCTAAATAATAAAAATGAAAAAATAAAATTATAATATCAACAAAATATAGTCTACCATTGAAGAAGTGGAAAATGAAAACAATTACCCACAACCCTGTAAAGGAATGGAACAAGATTATGTCAGCTAAAAATAATGGACCAATAATGTTTCCAAATATGAAGAGGGAGGAGGGAGGAGGGAGTGAGTGTTTTTTGTGTTTGTTTCAATGGTTTGAGGGTGGGGGAGTGGATGGGTATTTTTTTCATTCTTCACCCAAATGAAGAGATTTGTGGGATTCATGTAGAATTATTGTATTTTACCCAAATACCCTTGTGCATGCATTTTATTACAATATACAAAATTAAATATTAAATATATTTATTTATAATTTAAAAAATGTTTAATTATACTATTAAAAACAACATATAATTATAAATAAATAAAGAATTATAATATCAACTAAACATATATAGATATATAAAATAACAAATGAATATAATAATAAATATTATTTTCATAAATTTTAATATATTTATTTCAATTTAATACAAAAATATTTTCTATTATATTTTTTAATTTTTTATTAAAAAATATAAGTAATTATGGATATTATATATTATAAAAATTTAAATTTAAACCTACACACAAAAAATCATAATTCATTATTCAAATATTTTTTAATAACAAAGATAAATTTGTAAACTTACAAGAAACTATTATCACAAATTCACTTTATCATCCCTCAATCCAGACAACCTCACATATCCTCACACATTCTCTCTAATGCTCACAAATTCACTCTCTTCCCTCCCCACAAATCCTCTTCTCAATCCAAACACATAGGGTTAATAATAAATTGTATTTACTCTTAAACACATTTTTGAATTTGAATGTCAATTTTTCAATTTTTTTTAGTTTTTCTTAAATAAGTTGAAATTTCTCTCAAAATTTGTTTTGTTAATAAGAAATAAGTTTTTAACTTAATCTTATATAATGTATATTGTTTGGAATATATTAGCCTTATATCACTTTTTTCACTTTTGAATAATAAATTTTAAAATTTGTTACTCAAGATTAGTTATAAAAAATTGTATCATATTTTATTATTATATCATTAGTATAGATTATTTTTGTTATTAACATGTTTTTCAACCATTTAGCTTCACTATCAGCTATTTCGAGAGTAACAAACTTAGATTTCATTGTTGATCTTGTAATAATTGTTTGTCTAGCTGATCTCCATATAATTGTACCACCCCCAAGTGTAAACACATAATCATTAGTAGATTTTGTCTAATCTAAATTAGATATCCAGTTAGCATCATCGTACCCTTCTATCAAGCGGGAAATCCACTATATTCAATGACATAATACATTGTACCTCTCAAGTATTTCATAAGTTTCGCAAGTGCATCCCAATGATCTTGACTATGACATTGAGTGTACCTACTCAATCTACTTATAACATAAGCAATGTCTGATATAGAAAAATCTCATTAACTGCAGTAAATTCCTAATTATTTGGGCATACTGAGCTTGAAAAATATATTCTCTTATGTTCTTCTTTAATTTAGAGTAATCATCATAAGGGGTGCTCACTAACTTAAAGTCAAAATAACTAAACTTCTTAAGTTTCTTAGTGTATTATTCTTGGGATAGTAATATACTATTTCCCTTCATTATGATTTTAACTCCTATAATCACACATGCTTCGCCCATGTCTTTCATCTCAAACTTAGATCCAAGAAAAAGTTTTGTTTTAAAAACGATATCATTGCATGTACCAAAAGTTAGCATGTCATTCACATATAAACATATAATGACACATTCACCATTTTTAGATATAGTATACACATTTTTATTAGCATCATTGGTAGAAAAACCTTTACAAAGTAAAACATTATTAAGTTTTTCATGCCATTCTTTTAGTGTTTGTTTCAAACCATATAGATATTTTAAAAATTTGCACACTTTTTCCTCTTGGCATGGAACTATACATCCTTCCGGTTGAGTCATATAAATTTCCTCTTCTAGTTCACCATTTAGAAAAGTTGTTTTAACATCCATTTGGTGAATGACTAACTTGTGGATAGATGTTAAAGCTAGCAACACTCGAATAGAGGAAATCCTAGTAACATGGGCAAATGTATCAAAGTAATTTATGTTAGTTTTTTGAGTAAAAAAATTCGCTACTAATCTTGCCTTATATTTCTCTATGGATCCATCAGGATAATAGTTTTTCTTAAAGATCCACTTACAACCAATGGGTTTTGCTCCTTTAAGCATATCTACTAAGGTCCACATATTATTTTTCTTAATTGAATCAATCTCATTCCTAATGGCCTTATCTCAAACTTTTGCACTAATAGCTTATAAAAAAACTTATTAGATAATTTCCAACTAGATAAGTATAAAAATCATCTCCAAACGAGGTTTCCTTTCTCTGTCTTTGACTTCTCCTAACATCCTCACTCTTGGCATCACTAACAATATTTATAGGTTGTTCATATATATCACTACTCTTTAAAGGAAAGATATGTTCAAAGAACTCAACAATTTTCATTACAACTATAAAATTATGTTCAATCATATCACTACTAAGAACAAGAAACCTATAGGCAACACTATGTTCTGCATATCTTAAGAACATACAATCAGATGTTTTAGAACCTATTTTACTTTTCTTAGGATAAGGTAACATCACTTTAGCTAAGCACCCCCACACTCTTAGGTTTTTAAGATTAGGTTGATAGTCTTTCCACAACTCATAGGGTGTTTTACTAGTAATAAGCATCACATTCATCATTTCTTTAAGAGTCCTATTTTTCCTTTCAGCTACTCCATTAGATTCAGGTGAATATGGTGGGGTTACTTCATGAATAATGTCTTCTTTAACACAAAAATCATTAAACAAAATATATTCACCACCTCTATCTGACCTAATTCTTTTAATTTTCTTATTCAATTGATTTTCTACTTCTATCTTAAGAACGTATCAAACATTTCATCCTTATTTTTAATTAAATAAACTTTGGTGTATCTAGAAAATTCATCTATAAATGTTACAAAAATAATGTTTACCACCTCTAGACATGGTTTGTTTTAAATCAGCAAGATCGGTATGAATTAAACCAAAAAGTTCAATTTGACATTCTACAAAATGACATGTTTTCTCCGTTATTTTAGATTCTACACATATATCACATTTACTACTTTGTTTGTCATGCATGTTGATTAATCCTAGTCATTGCAATGTCATAACATACGAATAATTCACATGTCCTAATCTAGCATGCCACACATCATACAAATAAAAAATATAAGCAGAAGATCCATATTCATTAATAATTTTAAAGATGTTTAATACAAAAAGACCTTGATCACAATATCTCTTCCCCACAAAAACATTATTTTTTGTCATAACAGTCTTGTCATATTCAAATGACACGTTAACCCCAACTTTACCTAGCAATGCTACAAAGATCAAATTAACTTTAATCGGTGGCACATGAAGCACATCAATTAAAGTCAGAGTTTTACCAGATGTGAGCTTTAGAAGAACCTTTCCTTTTCCTAGGGCAGGAGTTGTCCTGGAATCACCAAGATAAACTTGTTCCTTTCCATCTCCCACACTTTTGTAGGAGGTATACATATTTCTGTTTGCACATATGTGTCTGCTAGCCCCAAAATCTACCAACCATTTACTTACATTGGTCACAAGGTTCACTTGTGAAACGACTGCAACAATGATATCTTTCCCTTCGATGATTGTCATTTTCAACCCTATGTCTGCATTGAGGTGTATGATGATCTGACTTTCCACAAACAAAACAATTTCCCTTCTTCTTCTTCAAGGTGATGTTAGTTCCATTGGGATGAAAACATTTATTATTATACTTCTTTTTGTGATTAGGTTTTTTCTCGTACCTTTTGGGAGCTGGTTTGTCTTCTACCATGTTTGCCTTGACAAACAAGACTTTGACCCTTGCAACAACATACTCCTTTCTGTTTGTATATTCAATGATGATGTGGGCGATCAAATCTGATAGAGACATTTGTTTGTACTTGTGTTTCAGTTATTGCTTGTAGTCAATCCAAGATTGCAAAAGCTTTTCTATCAGCAATTTGAACATGAATTCATCAAGCAAGGCTATGCTCTCTACTTTGGTATCTCCAAGCAACTTGTGGTATTTGTTTATCTGAATTTTGATGTCATTGTCTTCAATCATCTCTCAGCGATAGTAGTTTTCAATCACGAACCTTTGTCTAATGACGTCTTCAACAATGTATTTTAGAATAAGGAAATCCCAAATATATTTTGCTTCCTTGTAAGAGCAATAGACATCGAACAAATCGTTAGATAACGTACTGAGTAAGGTGTGACGACATATTTTATTTGCTTGGGTCCAAACATCAATTTGTTCCACATGCGTGCTTGAATCGAGTTTAGAAGTCGTAAGTGCAAAACAAACTCCGTACATGTCCAACAGGGTGGACACGTGTTCTTGTTAGCGTTGAAAATTCTCACCGATGAAAACTTTAATTTTCAAGATGTTTGAAGACGGTTTCGCAAAAATGTTTTGAGTTGTGCAAACAACATTTGACATCTCCGGTGTAAAGTTGTTATTGTTGTTTGTATTGTCAGCCATAAGTCCTTACAATTGTTGTTTACTAAGCTGAAAAAACACGAGCAAGGTTGACTTTCTGAGGCGTGATGATCACTGTCCATAAGGACTTATCCGCGGTGTATTGTGTATGTTCCCCATACAACAAGAACTTCTCAGAAAATATCAAGATAACAAAACTAGCAAGCAACTCTTAAAAAAATAAGAACCCAATATATTGAAAGTATTATAAAGGAAGAGAGAAAGAAGAAGAACAAAAAAGAAGAAGCAATCGTGAGTGAACTTTTTTCTCTGGATCAAAGAGGCGTATATTTATAGAAGGAGAAATAGTGAAACTGTTATGTGGATTGAAGCATGGTCCCATTGGAAAAGGAGGAAGCTGTTGGAAATGGAGGAAAATGTAAACCCTTGCTGAGTGAAACTCCATTCTTCTTGTTGAAATATTGCGAAATTATAGGAGTCAATCATCCGAGACTATTGCAACCTTCTGCAAGCAACACCGAGATTTTCTACAACATCTTCAACGTTTCAAGATCCCCTCCGACAGATTTGGAGTTAAATTGAAGCGGAACGAAAAATCTACAGAACAAAAAAAGTGTCCACCTCCTTAAGATTCTTTTGCACGTTCTCTGTTTTTTCTATTGTAATATCCTATCGGGTCAATCTTACAAACATAATCATGAACATCATCAACATTTTGATTGATATCATCCCCATAGGAAGGGTTGACATTAAAGAATTAATTTGGAAGTGTTGTAATATATAATTCATTTTTCAATCATATTGTTGTATATGTTCCACCTATGTTTTTTTTCTTAACAGCAAAATCAATATTTATTTTAATTATCTTATTTTTCATTTCCTCCATGACCTTTAGACTGGTTAATGTAGTAGAGTTTTAGTTTGTTTAGCGAATGAAGCCATCGCTCAATCAAGCAAGTGCATATAACAACCTTCAAATAAATTCCATTATCAGTAATAGATGTAGAAGAAGAAGAAACTTTTGTATAGTTTTGTATGAGATGTTGTTTCACCTTATTTAAACGCTCATGATATTTCTCCTATAAAATAAAAATAATATTAAAAATTGATTTATACTTATGTTAGAGACAAAAGCATAATTAAATCTATTTTTATAAATAAAAAGATATCAAAGATGTACAAATTTATAAGAAGTAAAATATACTATTTAAAAACTAAAACAGTAAAACAGAGTTTTATAAAACCAAAGCAATAAAAGAAATATTTAAAACATATAACAAGTGAATTATAAGAAAAATAAATATTTATCATCTATATATATATGTGTGTAAAAGTTAAAATATAGTTAAAAATATATCAAAACTTTAATTATTTTAATAAGTTGTAATAATATTTTTTTAAAACTACATTCATGAATATATTTAATTTCTTTAAATAAAAAATACTCTAATTTTTAAACTATAATTGTAATATATTTTGATAATTTGGGTGCTTTTATAAAATCTCTGTATTTCGGCATGAAGAACTGATAAGTTGAAAAATCAAATGTAAAAAGAAGAAGCCAAATTCAAAGCAGTGTTTGTGTTGATCGTGAAGTGTTCTTTCCTCTGAATCATTCATTCCTTTCTCTTAACATGCCCTCTGCTCAGGATCCGTTTTACGTTGTCAAGTACGAGATTCAAGATTCGGTAAAAAAATTTCTTCAACTATTCGGATTAGATTTTCATTTTTCCTTGAATGATTCATGTTGCGTATTTGAGTGAATGAAGGCTATTTTGTCTTTTTTATTTAATGGTTTTATTGGTTAGAGATTTCGTTTTCTGTCTCCTAGGTTATTATTAATCTAATTAGGCTTTTTCCTACGTAAATTTGGGATTTTTGAAGGAAACCGAATTTCGATCTGTGGCTTTGTAGTGTGTATATCGCGTACGATTTCTTGTGGGTGTATAACTGATTGGAGCTTAGAACATACTGAAAAAGAAAATTGTTGTGTGTGAAGGTTTTAAGTGGAAATTGAAATGGGATCTGTAATTGAAAATATGCTAAACAGAAATGTGAACTGATGAGTTGTTGGTGTTTTGATTTGTTTTTGGATGGATTAGTTGTCTTTTATGTGGGATTATGTTTAGTTGATTATCTGATTTTTTTTGTTAATTTCTGTGAAGATTGATAAGCTGCAATCTACTTTTCATCAATGGCAAAACACTTCCAATGCTGCAGAACAGGGACGTCTTACGAAGGAGGTTCGTGCTGGATGCGAAAGCATAGAGTGGCAGGTAGACCTATTGCATGCTTCTGCAGAATCAATGACAAAATGACTTATTGTTAGATCATGAGCTTTTTCATTCTTACAACATGTTGTTGTCATAAGTTGCATGAATTCAGATCTAGTAGATTAGACATTCTTTGTGGTAGCTTTTGGTGTCCAATATTATCGTGCTTTCTTGGAGGGTAGGATTTGATGATTTCATTTAATTCTCCAAAACACTCCAATCCTTATCCTTTTGAGTTCCTTTAGTTTGGGGTACCTTGAAAGGAAAAAAAACCTGGTTATGTGAATGCCCTTGAAAATGTTTCCAAGTTTGATCTAAATATAATTTTTGGAATACAATTATAAATTTATAATATATTTGTTTTTAATACATTTTTTGAAATGCTGTCAATGGTCTTTTTTTCTGCAACCAAACCTATATACAAATGCTGAAGTCTGATTTTTTGATAGAAAGGTGGATGAATTGGATAAAGCAATTGCTGTAGCGTCTAGAGATCCTTCTTGGTATGGAATTGATGAAGTTGAACTTGAAAGCCGAATGACATGGACAAGCAGTTCTCGATCTCAGGTATCTAAAATGTATGCCAATTTTTAGTAAGCAGGAAGACACAATATTTTTTTTTTGAATGTTCAAATGCTGTTTATTATCATTATTTTCTTCTAAACATCATGCCCAAAATATTCCTTGTTGCATTATTAGGTTGTCACAATGAAGAAAGCATTGGAGGCTGGAAAGGGTTCAAGTACCACAAGCCACAGCAGTATGCGCCAAGAACTCATGAGGCTACCAAGTTCTCGTCAAAATGATACCTACAACCAGTATGCTGCCCGAGATAATGATGATTTCATACAATCAGAATCAGATAGACAAATGCTTCTTATAAAGTACTTCTCCCCTCTTATCTCTCATGCTAATTGAACTGGATTTTGATGTCTTTTGTTCTACTATGGCATAACACTACTTTTTTTATAGTTGACTTTTGTATATCTTTGTGGGATTAAACTATAACGATAGCCATTTTTTCTGCATTGTCAGTCTTCCACTAGCTTTCTAAGACACGAGTGAAATGCTTTCTGTGTGCATGAAACTTATACCAACATATTTTGAGATATACCTAATTGTAGAGGTGGCAAAATGAGTCAATCAATCTAGCCCGGCCATCAACCCCTCAAAGCGGGACAGGTTAGCTCGCTAGCAAAAGATGGATTGAAGGGTGCAACCCACTCTGTTTAGTAACAGGTCACTAGTGGGTTGGCCCATTAAGGGGTAAAAAAGGCAGGTCATCAGGTGAACAATGGTTGGTTGGGAACCCACCCAAATTAAAAAAAAAAATTCAATTCAATTTCAGAATTTAAATATAATTTTTGTTGTCATCTAATACTTGTTGAAAATTTGTCAATACCAAATGAGTAATTCAATAGATTATTGTATTGTTTATTTTTTTTAGAATTGCTAAGATACAATACAACTCAAACACCACACTAGCTTCATAGAGTTATATGTTTTCTTATAAAATGATAAAATAATATTGGATGCTAATAAGAACAATTCTTGGTAAATGGTGATGCATTTAAATTGAAAAAAGGGTCTGCAGGTTGACCTGCTTTGACTCACTGGGTTGGGTTGGACCAGCTTAGTGGGTTCAACTATCAAACCCACCCACCAAAAAATGTTGGATCAACCCGGCTGTTTGGATTCACTTTGTCACCCCGACGTATTTGTTGAATAAACTGTGATTGCAGGGAAATTTTCTACTCATCATTTCATTTACTGCTTGTAAATTTTTGTTTGTGAAGAAAATTCTCATTAATTTCTTATAATTATTTGGGGGAGGTTTGGATCTACGCTTGATATTAGGTGAACTTCTAGGAAAAGAAAGAAAAATTGAATTTTCATAAACTAAAATAAGCTTCATTTACTGCTTGTAAATTTTTGTTTGTGAAGAAAATTTCTCATTATCATGTTTATAATTCTGAGCGACGGTGGATCTACTCTTGGTATTACTTTTATATGTTTGGATAAACTTCTCTAACTAAGAAATGAAAAAAAAAATCATAAACTAAAATGAGCTTCTTCATAAGTTAAAATGAACTTAAGCATGAGTTTATTTGAAAGTTTTCTCGTAATAGTTATCTAAGTGATAATTTTTAAGTTATGCATAAGCTAACTTTAATTTATAGAGAAGTTTATTTCATTTTTTTTTTTTTCTGCTTAAAGTACTATGAAGAAATTCTTTTAAACAGACCTTTCTAATAATACTGCAATGGTTGATTTCTTTTCTTGTCTCTTATAATGAAAAAGAAAATAGAAAGAGGAAGAAAGTCCGTAGGTAACCTTGAGAAAGGAAAAATGTATGAAATGCACTGCTCGAGAATTTAGAAAACTTTTCTGCCCACGGTATCCTTTCTGGAAATACAAATTACAATCTGCCTCTGGTTGCTATTTTAGTTTTGATTTATAGATATATATCTTTTATGGTGATAGGAAACAGGATGAGGAATTAGATGACCTTAGTGAAAGTGTACGAATAATTGGAGGTGTTGGACTTACAATTCATGATGAACTCACTGCACAGGTAACGGTTTGAAAGGTTTTTACTCTCCTTGATTCTATCTATTTTTGTCTTCACCTGGTTCCTTCAATTTGCTTGAACAAAACTATTTTTTTGCCTCTAGCTCTGAAATAAATTATTCTGATCTGACATTTCTGACTCCTACACTGTCAATGTCAATTTTAATGTTTCAGGACAAGATTCTTGAGGAACTTGGTTCTGAGATGGACAGTACAACAAATCGTCTTGATTTTGTCCAAGTGAGTTTCTGCATCTATTCTTCATTTTTCTCCTTCAAATCGTTTAGTTTGGTTTTGTCTGAGATTTTTTTTACACAAATTTTACCTAAGTTTGCTGCTATTAATTAATAAGAAAGGAAAAATATTGTGGTGTTGATTATGATACATACCAACTCTCGAAGAGGTTCATATTTTGCTCTTCTATTATGCTTGCAGAAAAAAGTGGGAATGGTTATGAAGAAGGCGAGTGCCAAGGGTCAGATCATGATGATATGTGGTTTGTTGGCCTTGTTCATCTTCCTATTTATCTTAGTATTCTTCACCTAGTCATTGAGATGGGACCAGTCTCTGTGCTCTTTGTACATGAAAAGAGATCTCATTTTTTTGTTAAGATTGAAGATTAATAATTGAAATGGATTTAACTATCAGTTAAATGGAGGCCTTATTGTTTTATGTTTTTGGAAGGTGGTAGAAATTTCTGATTGTGACGAAAATAGATTTCAATGTATTTTAAGATTTATAATAGGATTTTGATTCTGGACACGTTAGATTAAACCATTTTCTGCTGCATGTAGTGTTTCTTCAATGTTGCTTGCCATTGATTTGGCAAAATTGGTCTTTGGCATTTCTGGGGCGTCAATTATCTATGATAAATTCTTTGATGAAGTGTGTTAATTGAGGAGACCATAAAAAAGAGACTATTTACAGAAGGGTTTTAAGAATTACTTTTTATGAAATTGAAATTATTCCTTCTACATGAAGGATCGTTTGGAATAAAAATAAAATCAAAAGCACTTAATTCAAATAAAAGTATCAATGAAGATGAATTTAAATTTTAAAATATTAATTTATGAAAGTGAGGGGGGTTGGGGTGTTAGTCATAATTCGTTTCAATTTTATATATATAAATTGAAATTAGATTAACGATTTATAGATGTTAACTTTAAAATTTGGATGATTTTCATACCAATTATTTGATTTTAAAATCCTTGCATGCTTAGTTATTACAATAATAATAATTCATTTTAACTAAATTGTAGCTTCCCACTTTTTCAGTAATATGTTTATATCTTTGCCTCCAATGTTTTCCTGCTAATGGTTATAAAATATTAATGTTTAACTGTTACGAATATCTATAATTATTATTTATTTACAGGAGACAAAAGGAAAAAATCACAAACTTAAAGAGACAATGATGAAAATAAAGAGAAAACAAGAATAGAAACCTCAGAAAGCTGATAAAAAAAATATAACTTTTTAAATAAGACCATAAATAAGAAACCCGAAACCACATTGAAAAATTAACAAGAATAAAAACGTCAAACTTATAAATAGAACGAGTAACTGTTATAATATATATATTGAAAACTAAGTGTTTTATTTGAATAATACATCAAAGATAGCTCTCTTCTCACCTAACAATTTCTTAGGTTCCAAGAAATAAGCAAAAGAAAGGGTAAATCACATCAAACTTTTAAACTAATAAAAAACACTAAATCAATCGAGATTCAAATCAAAGAATGTTCATAAGAGAATCAACTTTTCTTGTGTTTTTTTTTTTTAAATTAAGAGATATAATTGATTTTTTTATTAATAATGAGATTAAATTGAGTGAAATAAATAAATAATAGAGTAAAAAAAAATTACACAAAATATTTTTTATTCCAATGTTTTCTATGTAGAATGTATGAAAAAAAAAAAACCGGTGAGAGAAAAGTTATTTTCCTCCTTTTTCCCAATAAGTCGACGGCGTTACATCATTTGGTTACATCATTTGGATACTTCGAATAAACTAGAGTACATATAGGATACACCGGTGCTCAAACCTTTTCTAAAGATATGTATAATTCAACCTCAAATCTATTTTATTGTAGTTAATAACATTGGAGCACGTAAAATTCGAATTTAAGAACTATTAACAGACAAATATAGATACAATAATAAAATTTCACATAAATTTGTGGATTATCAAAATAAAATATCAATTTTAATTGGAGGATAAGAAATCAGAATCTAACAAATTGTACTTAAATTTTCTCATTGACCATGAACAAAACTTTATTATAATATTATAGATGTTGTTTGTATTGTTATTCAATCAGAATTAAAGTTTATATATAGGGAATTTTCTCTTTAACTCAATTTTTTTTATTTTTATATTAATATTTAATTTTATTATTGTATTTTTGTGTTATTTTTTATTTTTTTTAAAACATATTAAACCAGTTATCAGAAACAGTTTTGAATGTAATTTTTTTTTAATTTAATTTTTTAAAATATACTCTCTCATATTGTCCATATCTCATACACATAAATCTATATTTTATTTAAATAAATATAAATATACATATAATATTAATAATAAAAAAAAGCAGATGCAAGATGCGGGAGCACCTGAGTTCCCGCTAGTTTCTATAACAAGAATTTTGCAAATTATGAAAATGAAACTTAAATTTTGGTTAAATAATAACAAAAATAATTCGTAAGAAATCTCGTAACTAAATTTCCTTCATTGACAATAATTTTACATTGATAACATTGTTACCTTTTCAACATGATGCTATACAAAAATTATTACAATTTACTATTTTTTTTATTATGAAGTGAAGATATTAAATTACTATTATATTAAGCGTATTATTATGTTATGCATACAAGTTAGTAATAAATTTTTGAAAATTGTTTTTTAATATTAGATAAATAGTTACCAGTAGAATCTATGAATGCTGCAAGAATTTATGTAGACTCTGCAAGAATAAAAATCGTATCAGGGTCCATTCCAGAATAAGCAGGTCACAACAAAAGCTGCAAATAATAGCTTTTCTGATATTTCCCATGTTTAACGTGATTTTAACTTTCAGTATTTGACATGTATCCAAACACACTTTCAACTTTTTTCTGATGGAAACCCACTTTTTTCACAGATAGATCGTCTGGTAAGATTAAACGTTTTCTATATTTTTTTAATTACAAATATGTTATCTTATTTTATCTTTATTTCCTATTTCCATAATGCATCAAATTCAAGAGATTATTTGGAAAAAACTAAGTTAGTAAGTATAAGAGACAGACCCATAGCAAATGCCTAAATAATCAGGTTGTCTTATTGGTTACATTCTTTGAACAAAGGTTTATCAATGAATCAAAGTTTCTAGAAACTTGAGAACACATGAATTGTATCAAAATTGTTGGGGAAGAAATATCATGCATGGCTTTTCAAAATAAGGTGTGGCTAATCCAAGTTCAGAAAGACCTAATAAGTTGTTATGAAAGCTCAAGTTGGAGGTTGCCAGGTTCCTGGTCTAAAGGATGCACCAGATCCAGTTGCCTCTGAAGACCTGGAAAGAAATTTTTTTGAACAGATAAATATCAGGGTTAAAATCTAGGAAAATGATATCTCTGAGAAAACCATTTAACATTTTTGGAAAAATTGTTTCATTAACTAAAATTAAGATTACTATAGGCTTTGCTCAATCATGATGTTTTTGACTGAGAATATAAACATTTGGACTTACTCAGACTGGTCTTTTGTTTTCTCTGCTAAACTCTCTTGAGGATTCCTGCAGAAAGATCACATGATTACTGTTAAGTTGAATAGCTATACTTCAACTAGTTTTTGCCCAAAAAAATATTGGTTTCACAACAAATAGAAGACACTGCCCTGAAGGAGGAGGCAAGAAATATGGATTTCAAAACCGTGCCACTGAAGATCAAAATCATTCAGTCAAAGAATGTCATTTCCAAAGAACATAATCAAAAATGATTTTTTTTATGTGTATCCTCAAGAGTTCTTTCATACATAGTCACTGGATACTCTCTAATTAAATTTTATTATTAAGGGTATGTTTGTGAGTTTGTTAATCATGGCGGATAATAGCCTTGAGAATTTGGTTTTTTAAAAAGTCCAATTAAATTTTATTATTAAGGGTATGTTTGTGAGTTTGTTAATCATGGCGGATAATAGCCTTGAGAATTTGGTTTTTTAAAAAGTCCAATACCATAATACACAATTCATATAGCCGACTTCACCTAGTGGCTAGTGAGATAAGGCTACCAAAAATGATGGAACAGGAATGAAGAGAAGACAGCCAAACAACTTCCTGACAATATTTTAATGAAAAGATAAGAAAAAGATGAAAACTAAATTACTAACAATTTTTGGTAACTGAATCAGACATAGTAAAAGAATGATTTTTTTATGCTGGAAAAAGAAGCTGCAACACATAGCAAAGACCATGCATTTTACACAATAAATTAGGTAAAAAAACTCAGTTTCAGAAGACTCGCCTTAAGCCACCCGTAGTGCTAGATGATTCTTCAACGTCATTACCTAGAGTGGAGAAAATATGTCAAAAACTATGTTCAAAGGATAGGTAATGTGCGGATGTATAACAAGAATTCCCTCTTTCAGGAAGGCATTGTCTCTTCTTTTACAAGGACTGGGACAAAAATATCACGATGCCGTTTATGACCTTGCAAAAGTAAACATAATCATTTTCATGGAGTAATAAGAATTCTATTTGGTTTATTTTTCTTTGAGGGATAGGGGAAGATATTAAGATCAATCTGCTTATAAGTTTAACTTCAGTTTATCTATCATAATAAGTTTTCTTTCAAGAAGAACTCAATATTTATGTCAAAAGAAAACGATAGTAAGATGACCTTCTGAAGGAACTGAAAATTGTTGAATAAAACTTTTCAAGTCTGGACCACTGGTTTTACCTGCATAGAGATTGTAAATTAATCAATAACTTCCAATAAATAAAGAAGAATATTGCTACAAAATAAAATTTCAACCATCTGACCAGTGCTGACACGTTTGCCTTTAGTTCCTTCTTTGGCTACCCTTTCTTGTTCCTCTTTCTTCAGAACTTTGTGAAAAGAAAAAAAGTTTGTTAGGGTATTTGGATAGAACAAAACTTGGCCAAGAATGTTCTTTCATTATATTTAGAATTATGGCATGAAATGCTAAGGACAAAGTTAGGAGAGGAATATAACTAAATCAGAGTAAAGTATCCAATTCACACAAATAGTTTAAGGTTGAAGTATAATTGGCACATACGAGCAACATTCTGTCTAACACGTTCACGTCTTGCTTCCAATTCCATCATTTCCTGAAGGAGAAAGTATTGTCAAGTAATAGTAAAATACCATACCATTCAAAGTGCCTATTTACAAAAGAAATCAATTCCCAGGAAGACATTCATAAAACATTAAAACTTACAGGGTTAGCTTAATACTTTGTTATTTGCAAAAAAAATTGCACATAAGTAATGATGCAAAACTAATAAACTAAATAACTACATTAACACGGATCACCACATAACTCAATTTAATTCACCAAACCCTCAAAATGAAAAAAGAAAAAATCAAGAAAACTGGGGAAAATATGATGAACGCTAAGACAGAGCTGCAGAAGAAGGGCATTGGGTAATACAACTAATGCAGAATGTTTCAAGAGCATTGTCCTATCTGATTAGCTTATCCTTGTGACCTTGCCCTACTAAGGAAACACAAAATACTAAACCTGAGGTGTTGTATGGATCTGAATTTTGGGCAGCCAAAAGCCCATGAGAGAATAAACTCAATGTTGCATTGGATGAGAAGACACATTAGACAAAATAGGATTAGGAAAGAATGCATTATTGCACTCGGGAGAAAACTAGAATAGCACCTACTACAGAAAAAAATAGTACAATCTCACTTTTGGTGATTTGGGCATGTGCGGAAAAAACATATAGAAGACCAAGTATGAAAATTTAGCTGGACGTAACTCTATTGACAGTGGAAAAGGGAGACTGGAAAAAATTATAGGTAAAAATCATTGAGTAGGATTTAAAGGTCTATGATTTATGTATAGACAAGATTTACAAGAGAACATCTCCACATCTTTTGATTCATGTAACTAGCCCTGCCTAGGAGAAAAGGCTTGGTGGTCGTTGTAGTTGAAAGAAGAATCACAGAGTTTTGATGGTAGATAGGTAGATAGATAGAGTTAACAAAATCAACGTTTATTCATTGCAAATCAATCCTTGACGATAAACAGAACTCAAAAGGAAAACAGTTGTAAGCAGCATCATGTCATCTAGCCCAAGCCATGACTGAAAAAGTAAAGAAACATCAATAGCTTTGCGTTTGGATAACTTACGGTACTAGCAAAAGGATATAAACAGGTGTATTGCAATTTACCTCTGGAGTTGGAGCCTTCTTACGCTGCCCATTCAGCCAACATATCCATTCAACTGGAACAATGCAACAGTAATCATCTATTAAGCATGGGAAATAGGATAAAAAAATTCTTCAAGTTCGACATATAAAAACACTTGGATCCATCCCTGAAAAAAAATGTAATAATAGATGTAACAATTCAACAGTTGAATGTCGACAAATGTAAAATATATACCTGGAATAGAGGTAGGATCCTCCTCTTTCTTAAATATTACCCATCTTTTCTCTTTCACTAGTAAACCAAAACAAAATACCAAAAATCAGACAATCACTATAAAATGAACTACAATGCAGAACACACAGGAAACAAAAAAGTATACACTTGCACACCAAAATGATATCTTCATTCTTAAATGATTCAATCTAGCACAAGAAAATAGTGCCAATATTTTTAAATGGCAATGAATCAATTTTTATTTAATTCTTTTACTTTCTAAAACAAGATCAGTCTCAACCTTGTTAAAAGTTACGCCAAATCCTATAATAGGCTAAAGAATGTAGAAATCAAGAACCAATAACCTCAAAAAGCTTGTGACAATTGCGAATTTAATTCACACATCGTCCAATCTCAAAGCCCAATATTTAACCTTTATCTGTTGGATGTATATCCAGAGGTTTCTCCCTGGGATAATCCTCCTGAGGACTGTATTAACCCAACCCCTCTACAAGGATACTTTTTCACAGAATGCAAACCAACGAACTCCCCCTTGAAAGTATTCCTTTACATATTTATTGGGGAGTTCTATCAATTCAACCCCTCTCCAAGGATTTTTCTTCACAGGATTCGACCCACTGACATCCTAATTGAGTGTATTCTTACTAAACATTCTTATCCTGCGGACTAATTTTTTGGTAACCACTACACCAACTCACCTGATAACAAACTTTTTGGTTCATAACCATATACACACAAAAAAAGCAAAGCGCATTGAGAATATCACAATATCGGGTATATCAAGTAAGTAAAGTATTGACAGTGTGGTGATCATTGCAATGCAAAAACACCCATCTTCCCTATATTACACGAAGAGTTCATACAAGACAAACTACACATGTACAAACCCAGAATCTCAAAACACAATAAAAAAAACACCCATTAAACACAAACAGAGCAATGACAATAAAACATAAAAGGGTATATACAGAGAGAGAGAGTGGAAAAGCGCTTACTAACACCGTCAACCTCTTCATTTCTAGTGAAGTATTTGTTCCCTGCTTTGTCAATTCCCACCTTAGATCGATTGCTAAACAATCCAGAAATCTTCCCAAGCAGCCTTCGCATTTTTTTTTTTACTTTTGTAATTTTACCCTTTCTGAATAAATTTCAATTGTGTTGCAGTGACAGCATCGTCGTTGGAACAATCAGACGTTGGAAATTGGAACCACAGAAACTTGGAATATGAAATTTGTTTCTGATCAGCGTTGATTCTACAGAAGGGGTGTGTTTGAGAGCAAACACCAACTGTGAAGTGTGAGAAGAGATGTGATAATTTACCAAACGCGTCCTTAGAGAGTGATCTTTCAGAGATAAAGGGAAAAAATATCAATAATTTGTATATTGTTAAGTTCTAAACCCTAGCCTAAGGCAGCTACCATATGAATTGGGAAACATATAAGGATTTCAAGACTCACTATATAAAAGGTTTAATCATATAATGTCATTTATTTTACATAAATTTCTCCATAAAGTTTAACACTTCGAAAATTAGTTTTACATATTAAATATATTTCAAAAATGTAGAATGATTTCTAAAATGATTTTAAGGAGGAAGCATAGGACTTTAGTGGTATCTCTCACTATTATAGAGGAAAAAAAATTTTTTTTTTTGCAAGTTGTTTTCTCTCTTACAAGAAAATGAAGCATTTATACAATTTTGAATAAGATATAATTTAATTATGTTTAGATTTGTATTTGATTTTTAATTGTAACATTTAGTGAAAATGACAAGCACACAATCTGGTCTTGTAAAATGCGAGAGGATATCCTCACTACTTAAGTAGTTTTTGTTCCTTTCAAGATGTCCTCCTCGCACGATGTTGATAGTTTCTTTTGGTACGAGATGTGGGCGTGTATCTGCAAAATATACTTTGACGTTAAGTTTATTCTTTTGAATAGTTGAAAGAGATAAATGCTATTAAAAATGTACCTCTACCTTATCTTTGTTAACTTATTTATAGAGAAATGTACCTCTACCTTATCTGTGTCAACTTAATTATAGAGTTATGTTGGGCATCCGTGCAAATAAGTTTAGATTAATATAGATAGGGTGGTTAACCTTCTATTAGTCTGACACCAAGTACATTCTAATTAGAGATTAATTTCGTTCTTAAGCAATTGTTAGATCAGGTTCCCGATATGTTTTTGACAATATTTATGAGATTATGTAATCTTTTTTACTTTTTATAGTGAAGATGATCTCGATCGTGTATAGTACATCGTCATAAATCAAACTCGTTAAAGAGGTCATAAACATATGACTATTATAAAAACACATTCTATTATCTAATTCATTTCTTTAACAATATCATCAACTCATAGAAATAATATCAAATTAATATATAATAGGGAACTTAATAGAATTTTTTGGACAACTTGAATTAAGTATGTCTAACCTGAGATTGACACTTGACTCAATCTAAGCACCTCGAATGTACAAACCTAGGCTTTGTAGGTTAGGATAAGTTTAAGGTATTCAAATTTAGACGTATGCATGTGTTCCAAATCTGCAATAAACTATCTCTCTGTTTCTGATCACCTAATGTCTTAATTCGTGTGATTTAGACACCTAATGAAATCAAGATACGTACATACATATACTTAATACATACATTCAAGCAATGGTTCACATATTATCCCAAGTTTATGATCTTTATTGAATTCATATCATATATGTATATTATTTATAATCATTCCAATAATAATCCAAATTAATGCAATATCATAAATTAATCATAACATCACATTATTACAATGAATACTTGAACCAAATAATGACTTATACTTTAAAAATGTCACTTAAGCGAAGGTAGGTTGCTTAAGTGACTTATAATAGGACATAATGAAAATATTATTGGAGTCTCCTTCCTCAAGTTTTGTGGTATCACTTAAAGCGAGAGTTTGTATCAATTGAGTATCTTACCAACACTTAAGCAATAAACCCAATTAAAAAAACTTGCTCTTTAGCTCCTCCTTGCTTAAGTTTCCATAGGTCACTTGAGAGATAGACCTCATTGCTGGAGCGATTAGTTGTTGCTTGAGCGATATAGGGTAGTCACTTCCCCTTTCTTGCTTAAAATTTGGCTTTTAGCTTGAGCAGTTAGAGTTATCACTGAAGCGTTATACTGGTTACTCAAGCGATGATACTCTACATTAGATTAAAGCCTTTGTTTGAGCGGTTGATGCTCTAGCAACAAAGCCACATATGTAGAAAACATAAATTTCTACACAAAGCCAAAACCAATTCAAAACCATTTATAACCAATATAACCATCCTTACAAGTTTAAAACACAATTTTAGACCCAACAAAGGTAAAGTTTACTCAAAATAACTAACAATACTCCTTTTTGACCATTCCATGCAATTATGTAATTCAAAATCAGTATAAATTTTTAAACACAATCAAGAATCAAAATCATACATAACCTAGAAAATAAATTACAATTTAAGATTGTTTCCCTCACGTGAAAGATACTTGCACTCTAAGTAATATCTAAAAAACTCATTTTCTAAAATCCTAGAGACCTAGAGCAATTTAACCACACAATATAAAATTTCATTTATAGATTAAACTAGTTTTAGAGAATTAATTTTCTAAACCAATAATGAGTTAAAAAAAAGGAATTGAGCGAATTCCATACCAAAATGGTACATACTTCAAAATTAAATATGATCAAGCATAATTGATGTTGAACACGCTAGCTACTACACAATGGGATTTGTTTTTGAATGAAATGAAGTTAAAAATTGAGAGGGAATGATGGTGAGGATTGAGAGAGAACTTTATAAGAAGAAAATAATTCATAAGAATAATAAGAAAAGAAAGAAGAATAATAAAAAACAAAAAACATGAGGAATATGAACTTTAAATCCCAAATCTTACATTATCTCCAACTCAAAAAAAACTAATCCTAAAAAATTCTCTTACGAGGGAAAAGATAATGATTATTCATGCATCCTTTCTTCCATCTCCTAGGCAGAATACTTGAAATGTCAATTTGAGGGTAATTTGCATTTAACATCTGCATTTGACATGATACTTGGAAAGAGAAAAATAAACTTTCAAATTTAGCTATCTAATTTTTTGGATTTCAGAATTTGAAATGGAAATGTACTTTTGGAACATAGTTCAAAAGAAAAAAGATTAACTTTTATTTAACTAAAAATAGAAAAATTAATTTCAAATTGTGAAACTTAATTGCAAAATTCTGAAACTCAAAAAATTAATCTTAAGTTCGAAATATATTTTCATATACACTATACTATAAAATTAATTACAAATTGTATAATTTAAAATATAAATTACAACCATTAACTACATATTATATAATTTAAAATATAATTTTAGATTATATAATCTAAAAATTAAATGATTGAAAATATTTTTGGAGTTAATAATTAATTTTTACAGTTTGAAACTGCAATGCATAATACATCATTTAATTTTTTAACTTTTATATTGTATAATTTGTAATTTTTTTAATCCAAAATATTTTTCATGATATGAAAGGATAACTTTTATATTTCTGAGAGTGCATGGAGGTGTATGAAAAAAGTTGATGTTATAATACTATTATGAAAAAAAAACGATACTAACTTACATTAAGAAAAACTGTTTTTTTATCATCAATTTAATTGTTTTGGGTTGAATTAACTTAGAAATCAATACCACCTTTTATACACTAAATCTGGTTTATATAATTGAATAGAAAGCTACCTCATTCATACCATCAATCAAGCTGGCGAAACTATATTATATTTAATTTTTATTATTATTAAATTATAACTTTATTATATTTCCTTAATATTTATATAATGTTGAATTTTTTTTATATATTATTATATTAATATTGTGTTAAGAAAATATGAATTTGGATTTAAACAATTCAATTTTCTTTTATAAAATTATGGATTAAAATCCAATTGGATTTGAAATGGATTTGGATTGAATTTTTCAAAATCCAATGACCACTCTTAGAGATAGGGTAAATCCATATCTTACATAACCTATCATTATAAGAATAAGATAAGATACTATGAACTTTGAAGTTAAACTTATTGATTTGATCGTCTTTCCTACACCAATGAAGTATGTAACTCTGAAGATACCATGATCATTAGCAGCAAAGAATTCCAAATGTCTTCTCCTCTTATCTACATATGATTTTGGTCTATTCAGGGAAGTCTTTAGTTTATCCTAAATCATTTTGACCTTCTTTGTACTTTGATGCAATAACTTAAGTCCAATTAACTAATTCTCTTCATCTTGAATCAACATATAGATGTCCCACACTTCCCACCATACAATGCTTCATAAGGAATCATACCAATGTTTGTTTGATAACTGTTGTTATAGGTTAAGTCCAGTAGTGACAGAATCTCATCCTAATTGCCCAATTGATACAACACTCAAGTCCTTAACAAATTTTATGATGATTAATTTTATTTTTTTTTAATTTTTCATCAGTTTGTAGATGGTAAGCTAAACTAAGTTAAATTTTAGTCTTCAAAGCTTCCTGAAGCGTCTACCAAAATTTAGAAGTGAAGCGATGATCTTTATTTGATATTATACTAGAGGGTACGACGTGCAATATGACAATCTCATTTATATATATTAGGATGAGTATTAGTTTATGCTAGAAGGTAACCCGTAAAATTTCACATAAATTACACAATGTTTTTTCACTTTACATGATCGATAGGTAGGGATGACAAATAATTTTTTCCTCACAGGTATTGTCTGAACTTGTTCCAATTTTAACGGAGAATCTTCGCAGTGACTAGGTATGGATAATACTCGATTTTTTAAATTGGGTATGGAGAGAGAGATTGTACATATTTGTTTTGTCCTTATCCCATACTCGTCCTTATATTCATCATCCCCTTATACATGTCCTTGTTTTAAATGACTAAAACACTTAGTTTATTAGGTAACCTACAAAACTTATCTTCATTGTTCTTTCTTGTCCTTAGAATTGTTTCATTTAGAAAATCCTCGTTTCTTTCTTATGCCACACAATTTTTCATTCTCTCTCAATTGTTGTTCAATTTGTTCAACATTCACAAAGTTCACTTAGATCCTTAAGGTACTTTCCCTTTTATCACAATATTGATTACACATTTTTTTTCTAAGGTTTTTCGTTTAAATGATGTATTGCATTTCAAGAAACACAAACCTCAATTTCATTAAATCAAATAATTTTTTAGGACACACATTTAATTAATATTATTCTTTTTTAATATCTTTATTTATTTTTTATTTTTTTCATATGAAAATACTTGACTCCCAATTTCAAGTATTCAATCACATAAACCCTTATAATGTGTGCCCTTTTGACATTAAATCATTGATAATATCATGTATTTTTTTATGTAAATTTTATTTTTTTGTTAAAAATATTATTTAACTAATATTTAAAACAATAAAGGATGGGTATGAGTATACCCATTAGTTGATGGGGATGAGAATGAGACAAAAATTTAATAGAGATGAGAATGTGGATGAATTTTTACTTCAATAACAAGGATATATGAATGATCAAACATGCACCTGTCCCGTCGCATTGTCATTCCTACATAACAAAATCTATATATTTCACTTCCTCGGAGGGGTGTCCAACTAATGCGTCATGCTTCCATGTCACTAATGTTCAACATTAGACTTCTACATACTTGGATACATCTCTCTTCATGTTAGACAATCAATAAAGCACCTTAGGATTCTGATACATCTTGGTCATACTAGAATGTAAATTAAGTATGCTCTTATGACCTGTGATAAAATCATCTATTTCAATTCACTATTATTTGGCACGCATATTCTGCTTCCAAATCTCAAAATATCATTTGATCCTAAAGAGAATTCCTTAACTTGATAATTACCTAACAAATCCAAGATACATTTTAAGCTAGGATCCATCAACCATTTCTCCCTTAACTATAACAAACATGTTACAAATAATGTGGTCAAAAGATACTGAAATCTCCAAATTCATATTGTTGAAGTCTTTAATGAAGTCTAACTCTTTGACCATCAAGGTAAAGATCTAAGTCTTCCTTTTTTCTTAATGCATTTACAACAACATTTGATTTTTATAGATGTTACATCAAGTGGAAATCACAATCTTTTAGGAACTTCATCCACATTCTTTGCCTCGTGTGAAACTCTTTTTGATCAAATAAATATCTCATACTTTTATCATCACTAAACACACCAAAATGGGTGTCATAAAGGTAATGTCTCCATATCTTCAATGTAAAGACAATTGTTGTCAACTTTAAGTCATGAGTTGGAAAATTTCTTTCATGTACTGCTTCCTCGTTTTGTATTAAAGCACACCATAGTCTCTCATAGGAAGCATCACAAAAGACTTCAAAAGATTAACTTGGATTTGGGATTGTCAACATAGGTGAACTAATCAATCCCTCTTTGATTCAACAAATATTTTCTCACCTTGTTTAATCCATACAAAAAGAAAATTTTGTGCGAGTCAATTGTGTTAGAGGGGCTACTATTTTAGAGAAACTCTCATTAACATGTTAGTAACAATCTTAGGATGTTTCCATTGAAACACAACCTTCACTTTAGAAGGATCTATAACAATCCCTTGAATTGAGATGACATGTCCTAAAAATTGTATCTTGAAATCCAAAATTCATATTTTGATAAATTTACATACAACTACTTTTCTCTTACAACATTTAAAATATTAAGAAGATACTCCATGTAAATACCAAAGTGTACGAAGATATTATTTATAAATACCACAATAAATTTATCCATGAAATGTTATAATATATAATTCATATGTTCCATGAAGATAATTTTGACATTAATTACATCGAATGAGATAACAAAAATTTATTACCATACCAAGATATGAAAATGACATATTATACATTTTCAACTTTAACAAGAATATAATGATAACCTAATTATAAATTTATTTTAGAAAATATAATTGTTATATTTAGCTATATATTTGTTCTTAATTATCAACTTGTTTAACTACATCTAGTGAAATTTTTTTCAAATAGTAGTATTTCCACTTTTATTTCTCCATCCAGCTCCTTATTATTTTTATTTCTTTATCTAATACCGTTTTAGACTTTTTTTTTCTTCAGATAACAATATTCCCACTTTTAAATATTTATAAAATTGTAGTGAATTTAAATATTTATTAAATTGAAATAAATGAAAATTTAAAATTTAAAAATTTATGAAGAAATATCAATACAAAAATGAAATAAAATATTTTATAGAAAATGTAAAATCCTAAACTCTAAATCCTAAACCCTAAACCCTAAATATTTTGTAGGGTTTAGAGTTTTACATTTCCTATAAAATATTTTATTTCATTCTCTTTTTTGATACTTCTTCATAAATTTTATATATTTAATTTTTAAATTTTAAATTTCAATTTTTTTTCTATTTCAATTTTATAAATATTTAAATTTATTATAACTTTTTAAATATTTAAAAGTGAAAATAGTACTGTACCGAAGTCAACATGTGGTAGGACCTACCGGGGCCTCCAAGAGGAAAAGTCAATATGTTGACCGCTTTGGGCGTCGCCCACCTTGAAGGCGTAACCCATTGTCCTAAGAGCGTGCTTTGGCTCAGATGGTGCCACCCTCCGATACCCACGGGTAGGGAAGACCGTGGAGGGGGCGGCACAGTGAGAGGCCACGGTACGGGCATGGAGGCCTCGGGCCTCGTTACCTCAAAACACTAATAAAGAGAAGAGAAAGGTGGCTTCAAGGCCATATTCCTAATACCAGCAGGGAGTGACCTGACTCGTGAAGTACCCATGCATGAGGTGTAGGACGTGACGATCCACGCCACCTTTGGAGAATCCCTGGGACAGATACGACCCGGGAAAGGGCCACGTCCCAGAGGGAATCTACGTGCATGGTGCGAGAGGAAGGCTGAGATACTCCCAGGGCGAGTGACTAGAGGCTGGGGCGCATGAGTTGGCACCCAGGTAGTCATCCCCTGCGCTGGATGCACTTCGAGGAGGGAAGACTTACACGCTGAGATTTCCCTAAGTTGGGTTACAACCTCGTAAGGCCTTTCACGTGGAATTGCGCTTAAAGTCATAAGTGACACGTGACAGTAGCACTAAAACCCAAGGTATATAAGCTTTTCTGAAAGCTTAGTGAGGTACGTTCTGACACTTTTACACACGTTTGAATCATTTGCCAGCTTACACATTGTAAGCACAAGTGATTCGAGCACCAGAGAGAGGAGTTAGTTAGAAAACAGTTACGCACCTTCAGAACACCTGAGTCACAGTGTTCCGATACGGAGGTGCACGGTGTTTACTGCCTTACTGACTTGAGCGTCGGAGTGCAAACGGCCGCGATGGCGCCCTTTGTTCTCTCTGTTTCAAGTACTCATGACGGCGAATGGTGGTGATCTGGAACAAAGACAAATGAGTCCTTGATACGCGAGTCTTAGCAGCACACGAAGCACGATTTGGTCAGCCGGCAGGAACAAGTACTATAAAAAAAAATTAAAAACAATACTAGATAAAAAAAATCAGATAAAAAAATAATAGAAATAGTATTAGTGGAGGAAAAAAAAGTCACATCCACTAAATATATAACTTTGATAAACCGTCCTTTTTTTCACTAATTACACTCGAACACTCAGTGAAATATTAAGTTCGATTAATTGTTTCTTCTGTAAATTTTTTCCTTGTTTTTTCAACGCAACTAATTTAATCGGTGTTCGATAAAAAAAAATTTGACACAATACTTACTCCTAAAATCAAATATGTGATGAACTACATCTCCCTCTTATGTGGAAGTTTCCTGAATCTCATTAGAAAAAGCTTCATGAACTCTTGCACTACAAACATATTCTTTTTTGTTTATTATCAATAGCTTCGGCATGAGCTAAAAGTGCTCCCTCGTTAAATTTCAAATTTTATGATCTATATCTATAATATAATTTTTATCTCATAATTCATAAATATTAGTTAATTTAAAATATAGTTTAAAAAATATTTTTGAATTATTTAATTTATAAACTATTGTTAAAATAGTTTTGTGGAATTTATCTAAAATAATAACTGAATTTTTTGGAAACAACAATGTTCCCTAATTTATCCAAAACACACAATTCAAAGATCATCTCTATGCATTAAAAAAAGGATTTTATTTATTTATTTATTTAAGTAATGCACAAAGATATTGAATTGACTCCAGAAACAAAATAGGGTTGGAGGAAGAAGGTGCCCTTTAATGTTCTTCCCTCTTCACTCTTCTCTGTTCTGAAACCTAGGAGAAACCAAATAAGAAACAGCACCACCGCGTTGACTTTGTTGAACTGAGACAACAAATGACGAAATGAAACCACCCAACAACACAACCACACATCTGAAACAAACAGAAAATTACCATTTTCCCATTCCATGTTTTCCCTCTCAAAATCCAACTTCTCTCCGGTTCGCCCCACCCTCCCTCCAGTTCGCTGCGGCATCCGCGAGCTCCGCCAACGAATCCACACCGTCCAAACCACGCAAAAGATCACCGAAGCCATGAAACTCGTTGCCGCCGCTAGGGTCCGCCGCGCTCAGGAGGCCGTTGTCAACGGCCGCCCCTTCTCCTCAAACCTCGCAGCAATGCTGAACGACATCAAACAGCACCTCCAAAACGAAGACGTTTCCACTCCTCTCACCGATGCCAGACCAGTTCAGACCGTCGCCCTCGTCGTCGTCACCGGCGACCGCGGTCTTTGCGGCGGTTTCAACAAACAGGTGTTAAAAAAGGCCGTCACCCGAATCGAGGAGCTGAAGAAACTCAATCTGGGGTGCGTTGTTATAAGCGTTGGCAAAAAGGGTCACTCGTTTTTCACTCACAACATCGAAAAGAAATACCCTTTTGTTAAAGTTGACAGCTGTATCGAAATTGGAGGTTTTCCCACCGCAAAGGAGGCTCAGGTCATTGCTGACGATGTTTTCTCATTGTTTGTTTGTGAGGAGGTGGATAAAGTTGAGCTTGTGTACACTAGGTTTGTTTCATTGATAAGGTTTGAACCTGTGGTTCAGACTTTGCTGCCTTTGGGGGAGGTTTATGATGTGAAAGATGATGTTTTTAGGTTGAGTTCTAAGGAGGGGAAGTTGGCTGTGGAGAGGGATGTTGTGAGGTTGAAGAAAGAGGGTGAGATGTTTTCCCCTCTTATGGAGTTTGAGCAGGATCCTGTTCTGATTCTTGATGCCATGTTGCCTCTTTATTTGAATAGTCAGATTTTGAGGGGGTTGCAGGAGTCTGTGGCTAGTGAGCTTGCTGCTAGGATGGGGGCCATGGCTGCTGCCACCGATAACGCTGTTGAATTGAGGAAGAGACTTTCGGTTGAATACAACCGGGAGCGGCAGGGGAAGATCACGGGGGAGTTGCTGGAGATTGTGGCTGGAGCCGAGGCTCTAACACCAATTGACTTATGAATGTGACTTGATTTTTGTTTTCCTTTCATGGGGGATCATTTGTTGGAGACTGTGGCTGGAGCTGAGGTACTAACACTATTTGACTGATGAATGTGACATGGTTTTGGTTTCCCTTATCATTGTGTGGTGTTGAGCATGAACATGAATCCTTTTTCTAGATGGATTTGGATCAGCCTCAATTTGAGTAGTTGTATTTATCATTGTATAACAATCAGGGAGAAAAGAGAATTGGATGTATAGTAGAGATTCTTGGATAGAGATAAGTCTTGCAGTAGAGGCACCATATGAGAAGCATAAGATGTGCATTTTGGACAGATTGAAAGCTTCCCTACAAGATTTCTCTCTATTTGAGATCTTGATCAGACATCTTCTCTCCTCCGTGATTGTCGAGTAATGACAAACTTAACAGCTTAGATCTCAGTTGGATGGAATCCAATTGGAGAGGACCCAAGCTCAAGTGTTATTGAATTTAGTTTCTAACTTTATGAAACTTAAGTCTTAAAATTTGTAAAATGTTGGAAAGTGTTATTCACTTTAGCCCTTGTGCCAATGAAAGTGGTAAAGAAAAAGAAGCAGCAGTGGGAATGACACTGGCGAACTGCAACATCCGTGAAACTAGGCATTGAAATGAGTTTTGTAAAGTTAGGATTAAAGTGAATGATGCTTTCAATTTGGAAGCTAAAGTGAGTTTTGACCCGTGTTCAAAAAAGTGCATTGCTTTCCTTTAACATCTTATCATTGTAGTTGCTTGCTTCTTGGTTTTGTAATTCAAGAGTTAAAACTTTGGTTTAAAGAAAACTCACTGGATCAAATCAAAGAAATCTCAAACTTCACTTGCTTCTGATTTGAATAAAACTTGAATGATCAGAGCAGAACTTTACCCCCTCAACATTTTATGTTTGTTGCCATGCTTAATCAAAAGAAACTCAATATAAAGGTACTTTTCCTGTTTGAATTATTGATAGAATTAAAGTACGTATATGAAATTGATTCATGCATCAAAATGCTGCTGATAGGAAAAGCTAAATTTTTTCCATGAAGTAAAGTCTCGGCCCTATAATTGATGAATAGGAATATAGGGTACCTTGAGATGACAAGATCTTCACGCGTGCTTGAGTAATGTCTGAATGTCTATATCAACCTATACTTGACCCACATTCCTTGGTTTTGGTTGGTAACTTGGCACTGTGGATAGCTCTTCTACCACAATTTGACCTTGGAGGTACACACCTTAGATTTGAGGGGTTATAGGCCACGTGCTGTGAAAGTAAAAACACATTCAAGCCTCAAAAAAATAAGAAAAATGAAAGTAATGTACTTCTTAACACAATGAGGGAAATTGTAAATTTCTTGGGCTATTACTTAATTATTAAGTTTCATTCATGATCTTATGAAATCTAATGCACTCCAATGTTTAAGAATCAATATGCTGTTCCTTTCAATGAATTTATTAATAAAAAATATTAAAAAGGATTTGGTTTTTCTATCTATCAGATCTGAATTATTAAGTATTGATGAGAAAATCAATTGTTTATATTTCAAGACACGAATGATTTATTATATATAAGTATGCAATATTGATAAATAATTCCTTTTCATTAGGGGGCGAATCCGATTATGACACAAATATATCTTCTATTGATATTGGAATTGAAATTATTTTGAATTTAAACTTAGTCTCATTGACATTTGTTTGAATGTGGTGTCATAGACCGAGTTTGATTATCACATAAACAAATCATGTACGAATCAATGTAATAAAGGACAATAACCTAGTATCAATATGTGGAGATCTAAAAAATTAGCTTAAATAGTGGGATAATGTTTAATATTAAAAAAAGTTGAAAACAACACCAGATATAAAGGAAAACCAGATGAGGATTTAATATATAAGGAAGAAAGTATGATTTGAAAATAGAGATAAGAAGCTGAAAAACCCTATATTTCTGGCAGCAAACCTAATGCTTTAGCTAAGATGTCATTCTTCTTAGTTGGAACAAGTTTTTTATTTTATCTTTAAAAATAAATAGCCCCTTTAGAAGATCATGATAAAAAGAATCATATTTGCATGACATTGAATTTGGTGGGCCAAATTAACTGGTAGTTATACTCGTGGGAAAGAAACAGTAATGAATGAAAGTTCCAGTCTTTATTGAGTAGTACATGTTATTTACTCAATCAAAGTTCTTCCTGAGCAGGTCTTTTTTTTATCAAACCAAAGTTTATTCACTGGTTGAAAAAATATTCTGACAAAATTTCAATTACAGTTTGACTATGAAACCAGTTTCAAAAATATTCTAGCAAAATTGTAGAACACAATGAAATAAGTTAAAAAGAGTTTATAAAGAAAAGTTACAAGTTATCAGAACACCATATTAGCATTAGATGTTCCTACATGGATTATTCCAAGGACCACAACAAGAGGCATAATTTTACACTTGTTAGTTAACTTTCTTGTATCTTCAATGAGGACAACTGAGACACACAATCCAGATTTCGCAACCGATGAACATTGTTTAGCTGCATTAGAATAATGCTGACTTTTCTTCATGTTTTCTAACCCACTCAGAATAATCCATGCAACATTAATGGTTGGAAAAAGAAAGGGTGAAAAACAATATTAACACTGGCTGGTTCACTGCACATGGATTATAATACAATACATACCAGCCTCCGCCAAAATTGACTCACCTTAAACAAATCTATCTTTCTCATCATCCATTCAAAATTTCAAGTTTTGGCCTGATGTGGGAATGGTTTCATCAGTAACTACAGCCTCTATCTTGTCATATGCATGACTCACAATTTTCTTATCAACCTTTCAGGATAATGGCATTTTTTCTCTCACTTTTATTCTCCTTGGCAGATAATCATGTTTCAGACTCCATCAAACACTTGATGAAAAATTGAACATTGGATTAAAATATTGTTGGACGACTTCCATGAGTAAAAAATGACAGTTTATAGTTTTTAAAAGTGTTCTTGGAGTCTCTTTACTAGAAATACAGAGAAAAAGCTCTTCTAATATTGTATTCAAAGAGATTATATGAATGAAAATGATATAGGTATCTCTTGAAGGTTGAAGTGTCTGTATCTTATTCCATAATAGAGAGTTCTTAGAAGGAAAAATGGTTCACTTGAAGTAGATAATAGGCTATAATTCAGAGGGTGGCTCCAGAAATCAGGCTGAGATGTCTGTGTCCCATCCATTATGCACACTCTTTCAATAATGGTTAGCCACATTGTATTGTAGTCACAATGCCCTATGCATGATTTCCATTAACTTAACATCAACTTGCACCAAAAAGTGAGAATAGAATAAACTCATATGGCTCATATTTTCTAATCTTGCTATAAAGTTCAATTAAGATCACAAAAGAAAAAGTTCCCCACCTTTGTTTACATCAACAACAAACCAAATCAACCTTAACATCATTATTTTAAGAATACTTACACTGCTTTAAGGTAAGATAATTCAGTGCCACAATAACACTGCTTGTTTGGTCCCATGTTATTCACTTTTACATTTATTTTTGATGAAACTATTAATTGATTCTGACCTACCACTTATTCATACTTCTGACTAATCTAAAACTAACACATTGCATGTTACATAGAGATTAATTATCACTTAATAGTTTCTCAGTTAATATGGTTTTTTTGTTTAATCAAAGATCTCGAATTTATGTAATTCTAAAAGACATGATTCTGTTTAAGCTTTTGAAATATTTTAACTTTCCAGATTCTTTAGGCATAGTAATTATTCTCACTTTGAATCTTAGGGGACAAGGAATTTCATAATTTTAAAGAAATTAAAATCTATTTAATTTGAATTATTTTCAATTTAAATTCTTTCACTTTTAAAATTTTATTTATTTTTTATTTAAATAAAGTATATTCAATTATTATCAAACGTAAAAAATATTTTAATACTAAATCATATAATAATTAAAAAATATCAGTGAATGATGTTTTTAATTAACCATGACTAACATGCTGAATTTTTTTAATTAATAATGATTGAAAAATAATTATGGTTCATATTGATAGAAAAATAATCTCTCTCAATAATATTACTAAAAAAACCCTTATAAATATCAATTAAAACAATCTGATTTATATTTGTCGAAAAAATATATTAAAAAACTATAATTGATATCGACTTAAAAAGAAATTATGAAGGTTGGTTAAAAAATTCTTACTAAGTAAAAAATAGTCTCGACCTATGTTGGTATAAAGTAATTCTAATTGACACTTGCTTAAGATAACCCTTGTTTCACATTATAACTAAAATAACTTTTGTTAATACCAATTGAAAAATCATATTCTAAATAGATTGAGGAATGCTCTAATGAATGTGGGTATAAATAACAATAAAAGAGAAAATAATCCAAAAAAAATAATATCAACAAACTTTGGTATCAATCCCCATTTAATATCAATTGAAATAACAATGCAAATGATGATGTTTCAAAATCAAATTGAAAAAAGAGAAAAAAATGAAACAGATTTGAAATACAAAAATGTAAAAAATTTAATTTTTATTTTTAAGGTAATTTTTTAATTTATAAAATTATTTTCATTAATTTAATTTTTTTTTTATCTAAATAACATACTTTATCCTAAGATATTTTAAATTCTTTATAAAAAAAAATCACCTCTAAGATATGCATACCTTGAATGGTAATTGATGCACGTGGGTCACGTTGTTGTCCACCAGGAACTTCCAGGAAGGACATTATTAGGTTTTAAATAACAGAAAAATTGGTTTTTTACTTTATATTTTATCATTGTTTCTTAAAGCCTTTTCAAGAGAGGAGTGTTTATCAATATTTTGATCAAAATAATACATTTAAATTATTTATCTTCTTTAATAATATATTATACTAAATTTTTACTTAAATAATATATTATATTGAATAATTATTCAAATATAATAATTTAAAAATTGCTTCCATTATTTTATACCAATTTTTTTTAAAATTTTAAATTTTAAATATTATCTTGAAAAATAAATATTTTTAATAAAATTGTAGAAAAAATATTTTAAAAAAATTTAGAAAAGTAAATATATTAAGGAATAATATTTTAGAAAAATAAATATATTAAAATGTAATAATTTAGAATTTATTTAAAAATTATTATAATTTAGAAAATTAATAATTATAAGAAATAATTAATTGACAAATTAAAATATGAAAAAATGGAATTCGTTAGAAATTAAATAATTAAAAAAGTAATTATTTTTTTATTGAATTAAAAATGTAATATCAATAGCTATTTATTTATAAATAAAATATAGATTAAGTAAACGTAAAAAATGTAAGAAAATTCTATATTAAAAATATTCTAAGTTAATTTTTAATTTTATTTAATTATATAAGTTTAAAATTTGTTTTTAATCATAGACACAATTAGTAAAATAATTATTATAATAAAAATATGCATAAAAAATAGGAAATAGTGTTCTTTATGAAGAAAGCTATGTTTATAAATTATTAATTTTTTAATAATTATTTACAAAAATAATTATTAGACTTATAAATATTTTAGTTATTATATTTTTAATTCACAAATCAATAATTTAAATTATATAAAGAAAGTTTTATTAGTTAAAAAAAAAGGTTCTTTCCTTTTTTTATGATTTTTTAAACCAAATTTTCAAAAATAAACTATTTCAAAATTTATAAATGTTAATTTTGTTAACAAACTTTTCTTACTTACATATAGTTTTAATGATTATTTCTTTAAGCATATTTTTTTTTGTAAATTTTTATTTCTTCAAATAATTATTTTTCTAAATTATTGTATTCTATATAATAATTATTTTTAAAATTTATTTTTAAAACCAATTTTTTTAAAATAATTGTTTTTTAAAAAATCAAAATTATAAATTCTTTTTTTCATTTTTAAATAAAAAACCAAGTTCAGAATAGAACCTATAAAAATAAACCATATTATTTCAGTAATTATTTGACACAATATATTATTTTGATAAATATTAGTACAATATGCTAGAAGAAATAAATGATCAAATTATTTTGGTAAAAAATTTCAGTGTTCATGACTTATTTTATCTCATTAACCTGTTTCAATTTTTAAATTTACAAAAAAAAATATTTTTGGTTTCGATATCTTATATTTATAAAATGAGTAATCTCTAAATACAGAAAAAATAAAAACATTGTGGAGACAAACGCCCACAAATCCTTTAAAGTAGATTTGTTACAATAATTCAGTAACAAATATTTGAAACTTGAAAAGATTGTAATCATATTAAAAGTGATTATATCAAAATTTGGAATGGAATAAAATTGAAGATAAACTCAAGTGATGAACACAGATATCTTAGGACACATGTCCCTAAACTTAGGATCCTCGTGTATTTTTCCTTACATATGAATCACAAAGTTAAAATCTAAGACCACATGTTTGAGGATTCCATGCCCCTTCCAAGCAGTGCCACACAAATTGGTGACTTGGTGTTTTGTTTTTAATATTGTCAGATACTTGTTTCTGCCACATCACAGAATTTTCCGTGTGTCAATTTTCTTTCTCTGTTTCTGTACTGTATATCACAGTATGCTTGCTTTGGTTATTAATATTATTATTGTAACATAATAATTATTATAGATGGTGGTATCTTCCTCCACTTGTTATACCACATAAACAAATTGAACTGCAGAAAAAAACAAAACATGATTGTGTGCCTATTTATTTACATGCTTATTTGTTTATGATACAAATGCATAGCATTTGTATTCTTTCGTTGAAAACTTTGACACTTTGTCTGCGTCTCTGACAATAACCATTCTTTATCTATTAGCCGTCCATTCACAAGGCAATACATGTACATATGCCATCATTTCGATGTTCCTCAATTTACCATTCTTACTGCATACAAAATTTACCATAACCAAAATAACCAATTCATAGTTTTCACCCTTTCTGCTGCATTAAAAGCCACTATGCTGTGCTGCACAAAAAAATATTACCATATGGTCATGGAAAGTGGCCTTGTGAAAGATATAAATGGAAAAGAAAAGGAAACCTGAGTCCTGTAATGCCACAAGGAAAAGGTAAAGACACTTTTTTTTATTGTTGTTATTGAGATGACTAAGAACAACTAAGCATCCACTACTATTGAGGTCTGTCACATGAAATTCAACATCTCTTGTTCCTTTCCTCTATTTTGCATTAAAGATTCCATGAGATGCAATTTCAGATAAAGTGAGTAAAAGGGTTTTACTGCTCCTCTTTATCTTTCAGTGTCAAAAGTTAGTCTTCTCAGGTCTGAAGAGTTAAATATATGAAGAGATTCATCATTTAGAGGAGCCATAGGGGAGAAGGAGAAGTAAGGTCTGTCTTATTCTTGCCCTTGGGGTCTTGTTGCCGTTGTCCAGTTCTTAGTGGGGTGCCCTTCTGATCCATAAAATCTATACACTCCTTCAATAGAGGTAAGGAATTCTAGGACTTGTGAAATGTTAGAATTTTTGTCAACCTCAAAATTCTGATATCAGAATCAAAAGGGACTCATCTCTAATTTCAACTTGTTTATATATTTTCAATATTTCAGGGAGGAAGCAAAAAGTAAAGTCAGCTCTCTAGATCTTCTGATTCCGAGAAAGGTATACTATTGTTTACCTTAATGGAATATCATATCAAAACATGCTTTTGAGATTTCTCTATGCATGCCTCTTTGAGTCTCTCTCTCTCTCTTTCTCCTCAACTCTCAATTCCTCTTTTTTCTTTCATTCAAATTATGTTAAGTAATCACGGAATTTGGAGGAAGCCAAACAAACTCTTATTTAATTTATAGTGAAAAGTTTCCTGTGATTTGGACCATGCAGGAAGTGATTGATGGAGGATAGCTATAACAGGCAGAGGAGTGGAATATGGAGATGCTTGAGAGATGGAGACTTTGAAGAAGATGAAG
>Ga0123342_1001621_pt1 | contig 37771 bp, 19 predicted proteins | sample Turbeawhitnodule_FD_89960 | JGI IMG/M metagenome (GOLD analysis project Ga0123342, IMG submission 89960) | Root nodule microbial communities of legume samples collected from Mexico - Turtle bean Mexico white nodule | ecosystem: Host-associated > Plants > Roots > Nodule | place: Mexico: Nepantla...
GCATATTCCTTATTCTTCGGAGGTGTATCTTAACCACCTAAGCGTGTCACATAAATGCCGTTACATTTATTGTGCATTCGGTCGGTCGGCCGGGTGGGTTCGTCCGGTGCCTACTGGTACAAATTTAATTTCTCTAATTTTAAATCACTTCATATTTTCTTTAGCTTCTTCAACTTGACTAATAATACTTGTATAGTGAAAGATGACTACGAATAAAATTAAATGGACTAGATATAATTTTGAGTTTCCTATTTTTTTAGTTAAATTTTCTTTTTTTATTTTCTTTCAAATGTGATTAGTGAGTTAGGTAGGTAACACTTCAACACATGTAGTTATAAGTTTATTAAAATATAATAATTACATATTATTTTACTATATAATGAATATATTGTATAACCTAAATATATACAACTAAGATAAAGAAATATAAAAAAAAAAATGTATAAGTACAACTCTACATTCTTCTTTCAATATTTGTGTGTAAAATTATTTGCTCGAGTGGTTAGACCATAGCTTAATCACAAAACACATACAATATAAAAGGATAACTTAACTATTTAATTATACATATCATGTATAATTGCACATTGAGCCTATAAAAGGTCATTTATCTCATTGACAATAATACTTGATTAGCTTAACATTCTACAATCTCTTGTATAAATTAGATCTAACAATCTTTCATGATAAAGTAACTCCTTAAGCATTTCATCAAGTATCAACTTGATGTAAACAATCTTTATTGGCTTTCACCAATTAATACTCTCATATATTTAACTCAATATATTAGAAGAACCTTGAATATCACTTAATCTCCTAATTCAATATTCACTTAACACATCAACAACTCAATAGTACCTGTGTGACTATTATCTACATACACATATATTTATCATAATAATATCATTTTGGTTATTACTACATAATATATCCTTACATCATAAACTTCATATATTATTCTTAATCACAACTAGTGATTACACCTCAATAACTACAATTCACTTTACATTGCAAACACAAGTAATTGAACAATAAATACTCCACTTAAATAATCAAATAACACAAAATTAGTTTCAAATACTCACTTACAAAACAAATATGAGAATGCCAATTGAGTTGTTCTATATCACTTGAGTGATAACTCACATAACTTAAGGGTTTGTTTGAATGAAAGAAAGTAAATAAATTTGAGTGAAAACTGTAATAAAAGTTTTCCATAAATATAATTCATGTAACTGGTAGAAAAAAAAAATATTATTTAAAAAATAACATAAACTACTTTGATTATTTTTATTAAGAATATTCATGGAATTTATTTGAATAGTTAATAAGGAAATGAGAATAACTTTAAGAATTGCAAAAAAATTATTTAGAAATATTTATTACAATTGTGGAATTAAATATTTATATATATATATTATATCCATTAATTACATTATTTATTATATTATATTTGAAGACTTTTTTAATTAATATATTAATTAACTTGATAAGAATATGGTTTATAGATATGTTTTGTAAATTTAACTAATTATTTAATCGACAAAGATAACGATTGAAGACTCACTAACTGAACCGGTAATTGCATTGCGATTGAATCAGTACTAATAAATAATATATAAAATAAGGCTAAAGAAATATAATACCAAAATTTAATAATATCAAAAACTAAAAATAACATAATTTATAATTTTTTAACATTCAAATATACATAAAAATAAAATACATCATAATATTTATATTTAAGCTCCAACAATTCATAATAATATTTTTTAAAAAGAAGCAAGTTTCTTAGAAAAAAATACATTTTCATTTTAAAGAAAAAAATCAAAAATATTTTTTATAAATATTTAAAAAAATAAGAGTTAACCCGCTTTGAAAATATTCTTAACCAATTTGTGAATGTTTTCTTACTATTTCATTGATTTTCGGATGAGTTTAATTTGAGGTGGGTCGATTGTTCTAATAGACCGAATGTGATTTGGACAATGAAAATGGTTGGATTTACATAGTAATAAAAGAGAGTGCAAAAAGAAAGAGAAAGAGAAAGGTGAAGAAAAAAAAAGCATTGGTTTAAAAAGTAAAAATCTAATGGTGAAAATGAGTTTAATGTGAGAAACATGAAATCATCTGACACCTATTACGGAAAAGAAAAATAATGTTTTGAGTCACATGGTGCAACCCATTTAATTTAAATATCCAGAAATAATATTTGTGACTGAGCGTTAAGCAGAAAAAGGCGAAAACAGCTTTTCTGAGAAAGAGAAAGAAAAAGAAAAAGAAAAAGAAAAAGAAGAAAAAGAAAGGCAAACGTGGAAGCCAGAATCGAAAGCGTGCACCTCTAAAAATGTCCTATAAATAAAGGCACCAGAACCTCCATTTTCTTCCAAAACAAGCTCTGAAAAGAAGAGATTAAGAGAGAGAGAGAAGGTGGATAGGGTGTTACAGTGTTAGTTGCTATCCATCTTCCTTCGTTGCTTAGGTTCCGCTTCACTCTCTGCAATTCGCATCACTCATCAGGCAACACCCTCATTTCACTCTCATCATCACCTTTTTTACCCTAACCTCTTTCCCTTTTCTTTCATTCCACTTTATCTTCTTTCTTTTTCTTTCCTATTTTTCCAATTCTAAACCCTAGCGTTTCACGTTCTTCTGTTCTCTTCTACGGTGCACCATAGCAATAACACGTTCCTCCTTCCCGTTCTGTTATGTCATGTTCCGCGCTGCATTTTCTTTTTTATTTGCCGCTCTGAAGCTATGCACGCGTTGGAAGCTTTCTTGCGGGATTGGCTTTTCTATGTTTGCGTGTTTATTTATTTTATTTGATTGTTTGATTTTTTTTATCATTTGATTTGGAATTGTTGAAAAGTAAACCTGGAAATGGGAGGAGAAAGATTTTCGAGACATGATTTGTTTCCTGTTTCAGGGCGTATAATCAGAGGCTGCCGGGCTTAAATATGGAATTAATTAAATAAATTATTTAGGCACGTTATTTTGTCAGATAGATTTGATTGTCTCGTCTATTTTGTAGCATGAATGAGTACTTGTTTGATTTTTTAAAATACTATATTATATTGCTGTTTTTATGAAAAGTATATCAAGTTTTTTGTTTTCTTTCTGCTTATGCTTAATTAGCTTACTTTCTATATCTATACCTGTTATGTAAATTATGATCAAAGTAGAATTTTAATTGTAATTTGGATATCTCTTTTTTCTGGTGGCTTATTTCTTGGCCAATCTTTCCCTTTATTTTTTGGTGATCAAAAGTTCAAGCTTAATTTGTATAACTAAATAAAACAGGAAAGCAAATTCTTTCCATTATTTGTGTTGGTGGTCATTCTTATAAAGTGAGGTTCTTTTGGCATTGTGTTACCTGTAGCCTCGTTTTGTAAGTGCTGTGGATTCTGTTTATATATAATGGAATTATAATCTTTTGGACAACTTGTGTGCTAATTGTACAGAGACTGGAGCCAGAGAAGAAAAGAATAATATATGGAGGCCGGCGCAGGAAAAGGTTTGGAATGCCCGAAGACTATGGATGGGAAGGCGAGTGAGGGGAATGGAATAGAGAAGGAAATTCCCTCTTGTTGTTTGAAGGCTAAAGCTTCATCCCCTGAGTCAGAGGCAAAGTGTCATTCCACTGTTGTTTCTGGGTGGTTTTCAGCTTCTCAAACTTGCTCAGGTTATTATCTGCTACGGTTCCATTTATAAGAATAAGGCCTGATTTCTGAATAAGACCTGAGGTTCTTCTACTTTATCTTTTTTTTTACAGGAAAATCTGTAAAACCAGATTATTTCAACAACCCGATGTGGCCAGGTGGGTGTTACTAACCTGCAATTCTGCACTGTTGGTGAACATTTGCATTATTGCAGCGAGAGTTTTTCCTCTTTTATGATGTTTGATAGCCTTAATTTCAAACCTTGCTTTTGAAAATCAACCGCATTCTTATTTTTGATAGCTTCCACAGTTATTGTAGACGTTAGATACCATTGAATCTTCGTAGGAAAAACTGAATTGAAAAGATAATCTTGTCTGACATTGAAAGTTACTTGTAACTAAAGGGACTGACCTAAATGTTTGATGGTATTGCATTGAACATTTGCCACTGTTATCCTCGTTTTTTCGCACTACAAATCCTGATAACGAATGTCCATATTTTACAGTTATAAATAAAATCCTTCACTTTGATTGTTTAGTATTATTTGTCTATTGCGTATGAAATTATTGTTGCTGATGGCTTTAGTGTGTATAATCAGGAGAAGCCCATTCAATTAAAGTTGAAGAGATATTGTACAGGGAAAAGTCAGATTACCAAGAGGTCTTGGTTTTTGAGGTTTGGCATCTTCATCTATGTACTCCAAATTTTACCTTGAAGGGATCACCACTAATCCATTTGTTTTTGCAGTCATCAACTTACGGGAAAGTACTAGTACTTGATGGAATTGTTCAATTGACTGAGAAGGATGAATGTGCTTATCAGGAGATGATTGTTCATCTTCCCCTCTGTTCAATTCAGTCCCCCAAAACGGTAAAGTCGTTTGATCTGATGATTTTGGTTCCGTGCATATCATGACTTTGTAACATTAACATTATAATCTTGATGGCCTTGCTGTGTTTTTGGTTCCTTTTTTATGCTCTCATTTGTCTGAAGAAAGTGTTGATATATATTAAAAAAGTTATGTTTGATTCAATTTACTCTACTTTTTCATGCTTTTCCTTTTCTTTCTCTCCGTTTTCATAATCTATGTAATGACTTTTATGTTCATTCAGGTTTTAGTTGTTGGTGGTGGAGATGGTGGAGTACTTAGGGAAGTATCCCGCCACAGTTCTGTAGAACATATTGATATCTGTGAGATAGATCAGATGGTCATTGACGTAAGTAAAGCCATATTTTGATCATTAATATATAGCTACTTCCATATTGAGATGAAAATATTATGGCTATTATGCAGGTTTCCAGGAAGTTTTTTCCGGATTTAGCTGTTGGGTTTGAAGATTCTCGAGTACATCTACACGTTGGTGATGGTATATATACTTGTCTGCTGGTCTTGTTTTAAATGTGTTCGTTGTCTTTTCCGTGGCTTTATATTTACTGATTATATTTTGTTGGGTTATTCACTGAATTTCTTTTATCCAATTTTTGTCAGCTATTGAATTTCTTAAATGTGCTCCTGAAGGGAGGTATGATGCAATAATTGTTGATTCCTCCGATCCAGTGGGTATGTCATTTTAATTTAAAATGATTCATCTACCATATTTCCTTAGAGCCATGTAGTTTGCTTAACTGGATGAGGTCACCTGAACTCTTATTTCCATTTGATACTGATTTAGGTGATTACATACTAAGTCTATTCTGTACGGCTTTCTTTTACGAGGATTTTTTATCAACAAGTTCTTAGGTTGTTTTGTTAGCTGGTATAATAAAATATTGATCAATTATCTGCATCTACCTTGCGTTCAACTGTTAAAATTATTTTTTTAAATGTTAGCTTCTTAGTAGTTTTATCAGAAATTTTCTCGCCATATTATTTATCTTGAATTATCCATCATCCCATCCGCCAGACACTAATCAAATAAAAAAGAATTAAGAATATAGTTTCCTCAGTTTTTTGGTTTATTATTAAGAATTTACTGAATCACTTCTGCAATTTAGGTCCTGCCCAGGAACTTGTTGAGAAGCCTTTTTTTGATACAATAGCAAAGGCATTAAGGCCTGGCGGAGTCCTTTGTAACATGGCAGAGAGTATGTGGCTTCATACACACCTTATTCAAGATATGATCTCTATTTGTCGAGAAACATTCAAAGGTTCTGTACATTACGCATGGGCGAGTGTTCCGACATATCCAAGGTTGCCACTTTAACATGTGCTGTTAAGTTAATATATTTTTTTTGCTTGCACCTTTTTGTGAGAGTGAACTCTCCAGCTTAGTTCAGATAAATTATTTTTGAGAAATTCAATATACATTTTGGTTTATCTAAACTTGGTGATTGTATGTTATGTGACCTCTTCCTTGGCATGCAGTGGTGTGATAGGCTTTCTTCTCTGTGCAACAAAAGGACCACCGGTTGATTTTGTAAACCCAATCAATCCCATTGAAAAGTTGGAAGGTGCTAATGAGCACAAAAGAGAACTTCGATTCTACAATTCAGAGGTAAAATATATGGTACATGTAGTGGGTGGGAAAAAAATTCAAATTACAAATCCAATTCACGATTATCCAAATCCGTATTAGGATTAATCCATTTAAATGGATTTATCTCAGATCCAAATCCATATTTTTGGATTTTAAATCCAATCCATTTAATTGGATATGGATTAGATATAGATTGGATACATTTTTAGATTATCTAAATTTCATTGAGGCCCAGGTTGAGCAAAGTAGGCTCAAGTCCACGTCGAGTCGAGTTGTTCGGGGCCAAGTTGAGTCGAGTCGGTATGTGCCAAAGTCGAGCCAAGTCGTTTCGGGGCAAAATCGAACTGAGTCAACCCTGGGCCAAGTCGAGCTGAGTGGTCGATATTAAGTTGACTCGAATCAACTGGGGCTGATATCAAGCTGTGTGGGCCAAGGCCAATGTCTAGTCAAGCCGGTCTAGCCCTATGCCGAGCTGAGTCTTTCGGTTTCGATATTGAGTCAAGCAGGCCCGAGTCGTTATACAAACGATCAGACCAGGGTTGATGTCGAGTCGAGAAGACTCGGGCCGTTGTTGAATCGAGTGAGCCCGAGTCGATGTCAAGTCGTTTGGGCCCAGGCTGATATAGAGTCGTTCGGGCTCGGGCTAATGTTGAGTCGCTCAGGCCCGGATCAATTTAGAGAAGTTCACGCCTGGGTCAATATCAAGTTGAGCGGGCTCGGGCTGATGTCGACCCTTGCGAGTTGGCGTCGATGTTGAACCGAGTGGGCAATAGTTGATGTTGAGTCGTCTGGGTCAATGTCGAGTGGACTCAGGTCGAATTCGAGTCGAGCAATCTTTGGTCGATGTTGAGCCAAGCAGGATCAGGTCGATGTCGAGCTAAGCAGGATTGGGTCGATGTCGAGTCGTGCATGCCCGAGCTGATATAGAGTCGTTTGGGCCTGGGCTAATGTCGAGTCGCCCAGGCTTGAGTCGATGTCAAGTTGAGCGGGCTTGGGCTGATATCGACCCTTGTCGGCCTGGGCCTATGTTGAGTTGAGGGGGCTCTGTTGATGTTGAGTCGTCCGTGTCTGGGCTGATATCAAGCTGATGTCGAGCGGGCCCAGGTCGCTGTCAAGCCAAGCAGGCTTGGGCTTATGTCAAATCGTGCAAGCCCGAGCCGATGTTGAGTCATCCAAGTTTGGGTTGATGTAGAGCTGAGTGCTACTGGGTTGATGTCGAGTCGTCCAGGCCCGAGCTGATGTCAAGTTAAGCGGGATCGGACTGATGTCAAGTCGAGCGAGCCCGTCGATATCAAGCCAAGTGTGTCTGGCCGATATCAAGTTGTCTGGGCCTGAGTTGATTTTGAGTCGTTCGGATCCGGGTCGATATCAAGTTGTTCGGGCCCAGGTTGATGTCGAGCCAAGCAAACCAGGATCAATGTCGAGTCGAGTTGGTTCGCGTCCAGGTTGATTGGTCCTAAGCCTTATTCGAGCCAAGTTAGTTTGTGTCCATATCAAAATGGATTTAATAAATTGGCTTGACCGTTTTTGAACCGAGCGAGCTCGAGTTGATGTCAAGTTATTTGAGCCCGGGCTAATGTCGAGTCGCCCAGGCCCGGGTCGATGTAGAGTCGTTCAAGTACGGGTTGATGCTAAGTTGAGTGGGCTCAGGCTGATGTTGAACCGAGCAGGCTCAGGTTGATGTTGAGTCGTGTGGGCCGATGCCGAGCCGAGCCAAGTTAGTTTGCGTCTATATCAAAATGGATTTAATGTAATTGTCAAAGTGGATTTAATCTAATTAATATAGTGGATTAAAATCATCAACTTTAATTGGATTTAAAAAAAATCCAAAAAAATTTGATCTAGTTAAAATGGATATGAATTTTAAATCCAATTCATTTATTTAGATTTGGATTTAGATTAGATTTTCATGAACACCACACCTACATGCACACCTACATGTGATGGAGGGGTAAATGTAAGGGTGGTCATGGATTTGAATTCAATCCAAATCCATTAAATAAATGGATTGAATTTAAAATCTATATCAATTTTAACTAGATAAAATTTATTTAGATTTTTTTTAAATCCGTTTAAAGTGAATTCACTTTGTCAATTACATTAAATCTATTTTGATAAGGACACAAACAAATTTGGCTCGAACTGGGCCTATGCCGACTCAACCTGGACACAGACCAACTCGGTTCAACATCGACTCGGGTTCGCTTGGCTCGATAGCGGTCTGGGTCCGGACGACTTGACATTGACCTAGATCCGGAACACTTGACATCGCTGGCATGGATGACTCAACATCAGCTTAGGCCCGTTCGACATCAGCCTGAGACTGCTCATCATTGGCTCGAACAACATTGACTTGGGCCCGCTCGACTTGACTAGAAATTGGCCTGGGCCAACTCGACTCAATATCGGCCACTCAGCTCGACTTGGTCTGGGTTGACTTTGCTCAACTTGGACCTAGATTGTCTTGGCCTCAACCTGTGGATCGGGCCAAGTCAAAATGCAATTTGGATAATCCAAAAATGTATTTAATCCATATTCAATAAATATGGATTTGAATTTGAGATAAATCTATTTTAAATGGGTTAAAACTAATATGAATTTGAATAATTATAAATTTTTTTTCCAACCCTTATGGTAAAATACCTTTTTTTTTAGCTTATCCCAAATAATGTGATGATCGAAATATTTTATTATGTAAGTTGCTTAGTTGAGAAGTCTTGAATGAAATGGTGATTGGTGACTGTTGAACTATGGTTTTTGCAGATGCACTCAGCTGCTTTTGCGTTGCCGGGTTTTGTGAAGAGAGAAGTGAGTCTGCTCCGAGATCCCTGAGTTGAGTAGCAAGGTGTGACTGTGACAAGTGTGGGAGAAAATTAGGAATGTGGTGTTGTGATTATTTATGTTTAGGTTGAATAGCTTTGTCCTCTCGGACGGCTGCCTCTTATCTAGTTTATTATTCTCTAGTTAGGCTTTTTCCTGCACATGCTTGTAAGACGTTAATTACCAATTATTAGATAAATATATGGAAATAATTCAAAATGATAGCAGAATAAATTTAGTTGTCCAAACTCAACCCTTTATTTTGGGTCTTAAAACTTAATAAATCTAAGTTTCCTCAGTATATCACGTTCAACTTCCTTATTTTGATTAGTTAGCGATCAGCCTTTTAACACGTGTTCCATATAACTGATATTTTGTTTCACTTTATGCTTGAAAAACACTTGGGTCATCTTGAATAACATATGTATGTTAACCAATGGTCTTTTCACTCACCAAATTTGACGATATGATCTCTTAATAAATACATTTCTTATTCCTTATTACTTGTGTAAACCATTATCTTTTATAACTCAAATTTAAGATTAATGTTATACAATATAATTCTAATATTATTTAATTATAACTTATATTTAAACAATTTAAAATTATATATTTTTTTAAGTATTTTTTATATTATGTTTGATATATTTTATGTTATGTTTGAAGGATTATATAATAAAATTTAAATTTGTTTCACTGAATCAATATTAAATTACAAAATATCATAATTACAATTTGCTCCTTAACTCTTGTAATTTTTTTTATGTAGTCAAAGTTTCTTTATACTTTTTCGTGAGCTTTTAGTTTTTTTTATGTAACTTGTCTAATTTTTATATTTTTTTATAAATAGTTGATTTTTATATAGTTATTTCCACAAACATGTCTCATTGGGTTTTGAACGTAAGAAATGTTTTTTCTTTCTAATGGAGTGCGTAATACCTGAGTGGTAAAAGAAAAGAAAAAAAATAGTAGAAGTTTTTTTCTAAGAGTGAAATATTGGGTAAATTTTATAACAAATAAATTGAAATTCAAGAATGAAATACTAATTTATGAAAAATATTTTTCAAATTTTAAATTGTATAACTTTTAAATAATGTATATGTAAACTAAAAAGAAAAAAAAATCATAATTTTAAAATATAGAAATATATATAGTAATTTAATTAAAATATCTTATGTAAATAATAAAATTATATAATTAATTTTAAAAATGATCATGTTTACAATGTTACTTTATGTTTAAGTGATTCAAGTTTATATTTGGATGTTTTTAATGTTATATTTGGATACTTTTAAAAATGTCATGTAATTAAGGGTAAAATTTTAATTTGTGCAAATGTAAAATTGTTTTTTATTAAAATAAGTCATCATACCCATACATGTGACAAGGTCAAATATAACAAAGCAGTTGAGTAGTTGTTAATGTATTGAATTCAAGGTCTAATCAAACTTATTTATTTACAGGTATAGTAAAAGTTGTTTATAGTCTTGTAGGCCTAACATCTACAAATACCAGTAGTGATAGACATTTATTATTCTCTTAGATAAAATTAGAGAGGCTCTTCTTCTTAGATAATAGTCTTGCATTTGTCCTTTATTTACTTTTCTTAAAAAAAATAGTAGAACATGTAGTGAAATATTCACCACCAACAATTTTAAAAAAAAAATAGTAACTTCTCCAAATGAAACAATACAGGGGAGACAACTTTAAAATAATTTTTATGGAAGATTTTCCCGTTTCATGTTTTAAATATCGGGCACCTACCATCACCCAGCAAGCAGAAATAAAGAAGAAATCAGGATGTGAAAAAATGGTTCATTTTGTGTTTCATTCACGAATGAAATGACTTCTGCAACAATCGTATATTTGTATATATATATATATACACATACATACAACTTCATAGTTTATATTTTATAGACATTATATGTTACACTAACTTACAAAATAAACAAATAAACGAAATGCCATTTTGGCCCTCTATCAAAAAGGTCATGTTCATGTGAATTTTTCCTTCACTTTCATCGTTTTTTTATCTTACAGAACCAGGCATCCAGTCCACAATTATTGTTCTTCAGAAGTAAAATCAGGCTCAGCAGGCTTCTGCAGCAGCATGGGTGATATTCTTTCTGGCACTCTGGCCTTTCTTGTGCTATTTCTACGTAAAAGTCTGAGTGCATTAGCTGCAAACCTTGAAGCATATATTGTGGCACCTAGACTAGGCGAGCTACCACCTGCTTTGGCCAATGCATCTTGCAACCTATTCTCTTCTTCCCTCAGAGACTCTTCCAGCTTCTTTTTACTGTAACGCCTCCACGCTGCTTGTATGAAACATGCAGCCCATGAACGCCATTGTTGTGAATAAAATCTGAAAGTGTGACGAAGCTGCTTGCTATGAAGGCGCCGGAACTGTGATGCAACAAACTTCAAGTCATCGGCTTTCAGAGCAAATGCTTCCACTTCTGAAAGAGTTTGGACAGTCCTAGTTGATATGGGAAGGTTGGATGAGGAGTGAGGATCTAATGCCCACGTGAGAAGTTCCTCTCCACAAAAGTCGCCAGCCTTGAGGTATTCAGAGTTAAAGAAGCCAGTTCTTCCACCATTAGTGGTCACAGTCAATAGCTTGCCCCGCATTATGAAGAGAATCTCATCAACAGGATCTCCTTCCCGGACGATGCAGCTTTCTTCTGTGTACAGCACTGGCTTCAGTCTGTCACACATTGCATCCAGAAGTTGCTCATCCATTTTCTCAAACATTGGCACCTTAAGTTCATGCAAGAGAAGGATTTAGTTATTGCTAAAATATTACATGGAAAATCAACTAGACCTTCAAAGCTTTCAATAACAAATGATATTGGTTTACTTTTCAAGGATTGCCTTAAAATCCATCCGATCGCCCATCTTGATATACCTAATATTTTGAATTACCAATGGATTATGGATCCTTCTCCAGTACACCTAAATAGTTTTACCACAACTCTACGTTCACGCTTTTTCAGTGGCATTTATTAACCATAGAAAACTGCAGAGCTTCAAAATTACAAATGAAAACACGCACAACACTCCTTTAGAGAGTTTAGACGTACATACAACACATATTCAAACAAAATACCAGGAACAGAGGAACAATTTGCATGTAGATATATGATAAAGCACCTGGATGTTATTCACTTAATCTACCTAGAAGCAAAGTTCAGAAACTTCTGTACTAAACCAGTATTTCTGTTATATTTATTTGTAAGAATACTATATCTTCCTACTGTGGATATTCTATTACGTACTCACTAACCAAAAGCAACAATAGATGCACTAAAATAGAACAAGTAAATTTTCATTCTGAATAGAAAAAAAAATCAGTCACTGTAAAAGACCAACAGTAACATGATATTAAAAGAAAACGAAGATATGGTGAGACTTACCCTCATCAGCAAAGCTAAGCAAAGATGCCGCTTAATATCCCTTCTCAAATCCTTTGGAAGATCTCGGATCAAATTGTCTTCATCAACACCTCTGGTTTCTTGCCATTTGTACTGCTCATGTCGTCTGATTCTTTCTCTCAGGCTGTCAGGGAGTAATCGATGAGACATCCACTGCTCAGCATCTCTCCTTTTCACCCTCATTTCCTCCAATCTGGTAGTCGTTGACTGCAAATATGTCTGTTCCAAAAAATATATAATTAAGTCTAATGTAGAAGAAAATTTGGCCCAGGTGTGAAACAAGTTTAGGAACGATTAGGAACGAGGAGCAGAATTTTAGGATACATCTAAAATAAGATAAGAAAACATAGTTAGATAATTCTGGAAGAGGGAGAGCATACAAACAGATATTCTGAATACTATAATAACTCAATCTTCACCCTCTCTCGGGAAACACTTGAGAAACTGGAAATTATAAATGCGATGTGTTTCCTTAAAAGCCACCGAAAAATAAGATTAAGACTATGTTCCTTTGGGAAGAATATTTTTTCACAACCATAGGTTATGGAACAGATAACAACCTCTACTTCACCAGGACAAACCACAAATTAGAATTCCACAAGAGCTGATGTTCCCCAAAAGATACATCAGAAGTTAATACTGCACATTACTAGAAGTGCTCTAATTTATAATAGCAAAAATTGATATATGATGTCCTGTTCCATGAAGAAGTGTACCAAGGAGAAAATCTTAATTAACTAACAACAAAAGAATTTAAAGCACCAAAAAACTGCTATGGTAAAAAAAGTGGAGGGAGACAGATCACAGGAGTAAAATATGGTACTGCTAAGCTAACCATTTTGATCCAAAATCAACAAATAGAGCTGCTAGCCAGTATCGCTTGATTAAAAAGGATATTTGACACCAACCTGCATATTTCCAATGAGGAATGCAAATAATACCAAACCAGCAATTGAAATGAAAATTGCAAAGCAGATTTCCCAAACATAAGTACTTGTTGCAAGGTTCTGACCAAGAGAACTGCAATAAACGGAGGAATATAAGCAGAATGTCATATAACTTGGTAAAAATATGCTCAATAACAAAATCAAAATTCAAAGCATATTAACATGTAACTTCGAAATTGATAATTGACTAACAACTCTAACAATCCCTCATCTTGCAATCCTATCATCAAACAAATTTAAAACTGAAGATAAAATCATTTTCCACTTCTAAGCACCAAATCAGAAGTCATCCAACATCTGCGTGATTAAGATTTTACAATTTTTCATTGAAAACTAATGGCATTTTAATAACCAGAACAATAGAAGCTGAATCAGATAACATCAATACTTATATTTTATCCACAAACATTTCGTACCCCAACACAAACCCTCAAAAACACATATTTTACACACACAAAATCCCTGGGAAAAGATGCATTTATTGAGTATACATACACACACTGAAAGGTAGAATACTTTGATCCAAGGGATGGCAGCAAACAGAACTACAAGAAACAATTCTACACTAAGTGCATGCAGACATATGGAGTGCAAACACAGCTACAGGTTCCTATAATCACACTAATAGCTGACATCACACTAAGATTATGACTACTGCATAATCTTAAAATTAATAGCACCAAATAAAAGATAATCAATAAAGCATACCTCAAATTTCGTAGGCCCCACCAAAAACAATAAAAGAACTTCTGTGGGAAATCTCTTGATTCCACAACTCCAGATTGAAGGGCATCAAGAAATATTCCAAAATTAAAGAGTGTTGTATTTTGATCCTGTATTGGGCAAGAAGCATTCAGGAATACTGAAATTGTGCCCAAAACTTTATGATTATCACAATACATAGCTTCTGTGTTACATGTGCTATTTCTTCGACACGCATCTTGCCAGCATGTGGTTTCTCTTTCTATAGAAAACAAGTACCAAAAGGCACCAATAACCTAAGAGCAACAAGTAAATCAGCAATGACAGAGAGGCAGATGATATCATTAGTTTTCATTAGTGAGATCATTTCCACAAAAATAGTGCAACAATGATAACAAATCTAAATATGCCACATTGGGAACCAAAAAAAAACGGTGCGGACATGTGAGTTTGAAACAACATATAGACCTAAAAACCATGGACACTATGAAGCACCACCTTTGCAGATGGCAGAAACCACTGAATGAGATGGAAGAAGCACGAAATCACAACGGGTTAACAAACCGGTAATGAAACACAACAAGGGAAGCCATTAAGTAGGAAAATAAAAATTTATCCATGGAAATGAAGTGAAGCCGTAGATTTTAGCCATAACATGATATGCTAACTTTGTTACAAAACATAAAGCACTAACCCATACTTAACTAGATATTAGACTATGATCCTTACAAAATATGGAAAAAAATGATTACAGAACATAAACTTGAACCACAGTAACAAGGCACTTAGCAGATCTGCATATCTAAATGTGTTATATTCTAATTCATGTACAAACTCATGCTTTGTTTAAGGTCGAGAAAAAAGCTTAAGTATCAAAGCTGCACACAACTAAAACGCAGATCAAGTTTTCCCACTAAAATACAGAATCATACCGCCCCTGGCCAACCTACATCTATGTAACTAGAATAATATATACACACACGGGGATCATAATGGTGTTGATCTTCAACACAAGGGCAAGTATTTGTGCCTATCAAACTTTACTTGTTTAATCTAGTGATTGGGAAAATTAATCTACTATACATTCAAACAGAAACACTTAAAACAGATTCGGGCTTTAGAAAAAACACCAATGATCTCAGAAACAAAATACATAAAATAAAATAAATAATAAATTTAGTACAAAGCAATATAAAAAAAAATATTCTCAGTAAATACAAGAAAAAGCAAAAAAAAAAAACTGAGCATAGACGTACATGACTTGCTAGCATGTAAAGAAAGAGATTGAATGCAGCTCCAGCCCAAGCTGTTTCAGTGAGGATGCCAGAGGTCCTAGTAACTTCTTTATATAATGGAATTAATCGCAAAAATCGTGGTATATATTGGAAGAAGACAATAAATTTCAGCAAGGTCTTTGTATTCAGTGATTCAGAGCCCCTCAACTTTGGAATGATAATTAGAATTGCCACCTAGCAATATAGGAGCAAGTTTTGAGTCAAAAAAATATTGAATTAACTCAATGAAATATGTTTTTTTCTAATTTAAACTCACAAAAAACTACGAAGATATTTTAATCTTGGAGGGATTGACTTAATCACTAATTACAATATATCTTCTGAGTGAGTCCACATGTTTTGCGTTCTACTTTATAAGTGTAATCATTTGGTACATTAATTATGTCTGCAAATCAATTCAACTTCATAGAGAGAGAGAGCAGGTGAAATTAAAAGTTGCATTATGTTCATAAACAAACTTAGCAACCCATAGTTCTTCAATAGTTACTGGATGTGGATGTAAAAAAGATGAAAGTCAAAAAGTCCAACAGCGGAAAGAGTTTCCTACCTGTGGGAGGGGAAGAACGGCAAGAATGTCAATTAAGAAGTATGATGAAAGATACCGCATTGCTATTACCCAAGCATCTTCAACCAAAACACCTCTCCCAAATACTCGAGAAGAGGGAGCAATGAATCCAGTACGAAATTGGAAAATTATATGGATTATATAAAAAATATCAGAGAAAGATCTTAAAACAGTTGCTGTAATTTCCATTTTTCTGTCCAGAGAAAGACATTTATTGTCATCATCAATCACAGGAACATAGAAGAACAAGGGATCAAGCGACACAGCAATAAGACATGATAATACAAATATCTTATTCCACTTTTGAAGGAAAGGACCCTGGGGATCAAGAATTTTCTTTCTAGAACTAAAACTTCTAGAGAGAACTCTGTTATAGGGAAGAGATTTGAATGATTTTCTAAATCTCTTCATCCCCTCTGAACTAGATTCCACACCCCTTTGAAACTTCTCAGAAACTGAATTTAGTTTATTCTTGATCCCCCCCTGGCGTTCTACATGAATTGCAGGAGAGCTGCTCTCAGAACCCTTGTCTGAATTCCAATCACGAAATCTGAACATCATGGAAACAATAAATCTCAGTTCATGATTAACCATCCGATAAACAAGATGTCCAAAGCAGTGGCAATAACCACGAAATGAACACAGGCACAAAAATGATTATTAGGAATAAAGGTTCTGAAGTTCGAAGTTTTTAAAGCATATAGATGCTGAAGTTTGGTGACTGAAAAAGTGTTTGCAAAAGTTGAGAACAACCACAGAGAAGCCTTACTCCCAACCAAGCATGAAACACCTGCACTGAATCCAATGACAACTACAATGCTTCTGAAATACCACAAACAGCACCACAGAATAAATAACGGTATGCACCATTAAACTAACCTAACAAATTTGTCTTGCTGAAAATTCATGACTGTAGCCTAGTTCAAAAACAAGGTAGAATCCGACAAATAAGTGTCGCGCAAGTGTCACCGCACAGTGAATAGCTTCTTCATACACCTCAATCTCACAGCCTACTCCTGACATAATAAAAACAAGAGAGACATCCTAAATAGATACTCGAATTGTCAACCAAAACAAAAATCAAACCATCCATAGCAACATCAACAGGGTAAAATAGCCGCCCAAGCACCTAGCCATGTAATAAACCCATGTCTTTAGGGAGACAACAAACAAACACACACACACTAATAAAACAGCATGACAGCCAGAAATATAGTTTCCCTCAAATTTAGCAGCACACACACACACACCAGTACACATCATCAAATAGATGCTTACATTAATCAGGACAAAGTTCCAAGAACTCAATTAATAATAATAATTTCACAAGAGCAAAACAAATCCGCATCCCCCTATCCTTGTACAAATTAAATAACCTAATTAAGTGAATTGTGAAATTGGCAGCGAAGTTGAAACAGAAGAAGGAGAAATTATTAGAGAGAGAGAGAGAGAGAGAGAGAGAGAGAACGGAGTCGTTGGTGAGCAAGAAGAAAGTCAGAGAGGATTGAAAAAACGCATACATAGTGGTTGAGAGAGAGAAGATGGTGAAGAAGAGTACCGAAAGGAGAGTAACGAAGTGAAGAGCGTTAGAAGTAGTCGCAGTGAACATGAGATTGATTGTGATGAATGGAAAGAAGAGATTGTAACTGCGAGAGAAGAAGAAGAAGAAGGAGAAGAAGGAGAAGAAGAAGAAGAAGAAGAAGGTTCGTGGAAAGCGGGAAAGGAGTGATGGTGTTGTAGACACCGATGGATAAAGAGAGACAGTTGGTGTTGAGGATGGAAGGAAGAGAGTCTTGTCTGTCGCGGGACCCACTCACTCTCTCATGTTTCTTTTTTTTAACCTTAATTATTATTAATTCTCGACCATGGTCATTGGTAGTTATGGTTGGTAACCTTGTAAAACTTCGCAAACACTATTATCTTCCAAAAAAAATTAATTTATTCAGGTAATACACAAAAAGCAAAATGTTAATAATTCACATTTTTTTACACATGACAGTAAGTGATTTTGAATAATTCATATTAATAATTATACTATAAGTGATTTTTAGTTTAATTTTGTGATGAAATGTTCTTTACATTGTTCACATGCATACTATTCTTTGATGACAGTAGCAGAAATCTGTAAAAAAAATTGCTGGAATGAAATATTGTTTGCACATTTTTATATTATGTTGACTTCAGTTTTGGCATATGAGGGTTTTAGATGAAGTCATATGATTATAGTTTTGTACTCAACCTCAAAAAAAATAGACCACCCTTTTTTTCTTATATTAATTCACACTACTTTAAAATAAGTAAAATGACAAAAGAGTGGAAGTAGATAGCATAAGAGTTGAATATTTACTCAATATATATAAAGTCAACAGATAGCTACATTAAATAATAAAGAGATTCTCCTAATATATGGCAACTGGTTTGAGGTTAATTCTACAAAGTACATAAAATAATTATAACTAAATCTATTTTTCATTTTTATTTAATACATTTATATTAAAACCATTATTGTGGTTGGGTAATTATTTCCATCCAGTACATTCACTTTTAACTAATAATAAATTTATAGGCTTGTAGATTTGGATTTTCGATTAATCATTACGTTGATTATTTCAAGTTTATAAAAAATAAATAGTTTTCATATAAACGTATACGCATGATCAAATAATATATTTCCGTTTCTTGCATGATAAGGTAACTATTTGACCTTAATTATAAATAAAATCTTACGTAAGAGCTTTTGCTATTTACAGTCCCTTGCTTTTTCTATTTATACTCTCTTATTTTTTAAGTACGCCCCTCCTTTCTCTCATTTCCTTTTACTTTTGTTATCGTAAATAGTTAAATACCTTTTATAAAAAAAAAATCTTATATAAATAAATATAATATAATATAATATAAACTCTATTGTGTATTTATCTTTTTTATTTAATCTATTTTCTTTCCTTTCTCTCATTTTTCTATTAAAGAAATTAAAATTGTTTTTTATTGTTGTTTCATTAGACCTGAATATTCAATTTGATCATACAAGAAAAATAGTTTGACCTGGATTTTATGGGCAACCTATATTCAATTCATATTACGAAGAAAATAAGTCAATTTGAAGCAGTTCACATAAGGAAAGTGTATTTTTTTTCAATTTCATAAAAATACTTTTCAAAAATATTATTGTGTTTTTCTTGGTAAACCTATAAGCCTTTTATTACTTAAAAAATGATATATTAAGCATAGTTTAAAAACACATTTTTTATTTAACCTTCTAAGACCTCTTTTTTATGACAAATTTATGATTTGAAGTTGAAACAATTTTTATTAACATTTGAAAATATTTTTATTAAGATTTAAATAAATTTAATTTTTCCCTTCATGTTATTATAATGTCTATGATTTTCCCAGACAAACCATATCTCTGCTACATGAAAAAACTTTGATACAAAATTGGAATAGCAGCTGAGTCTCAAGTAATAAAACAAATTTTTTATTTAGTGCATCTTGAAGTAATTTACCTAATTAATTTATAATAAAAATACGAAATCAATCAACTCTGTCTATTTAATTTTATGGAAGTTTAATCATTCATCTTCTATTTTTTTTTAAATCCAATAATGTTTTCATCGCCACTTAATAAAATTAATTAATCCAACCATTTCATATTAAATATTCCTTCTTTTTTAAACTTCAAAAAATAAATAATGTTTTTAAATCTATTTTGATTTTTTAAAATAATTATAAAATTTATTTTGGAAAACAAACAAATTAATTTCAAAATAGATCATCTCCTGCCCTACGTATAAGAAACATATAGAGATATTTTAGTCCTAAATGTAAAAGATATATAATCACTTTCAAATGTATTAATTGAAAATTTGGAATAACATTAATTTGTTATGAAGCATTCACTCCCCCCTCATGGAAATAAAGGTATTTGAACTATTAACAACATATATTATGTGATAATTTTGGCCTTTTGATTTTGAATGAAAAATAAATAAGGAAATAATATATATAATAGTGGATAATTAATATAAAATTTAATAATTTAAAATTAATTAATTTATCATTATAGTTAATTATAATTATAGGATATCATATTTGGTTATAATTGTATTAGAGTTTAGTTCTATAATTATTATAATTATAATTTCAATCACAATCATAATCATAAGTTTGTCATGATTATTTCAACAAAATTATTCCTTTTATATAATTTGAAATTTTTCCCAATGTTTAATACGTATAATCAATGAAATTTAATATTATTGGATTAACTCGGTAACTATTGTAATTATCTCTAAATTTTATCCAAAAACTATTTTACTTAATTCCAAGTCCATGATTGAATAATGAATGTATTTCTCTCACACTTGATTTTTTTACCAACTACACCATTAAGATATTTTTTTAATTTAAAATATTATTATAATATTATAATAGGTTGTCAATTACATGTAGTTTATTTTTTGGTGTGAAAATATTTTTTTTCTTTATCTAATCCTTTCACTTTCAAGTTCTCCGTCATCTCCTATTGGTTATTCTCGCAACTTGTAATACAACCCTTTCTTCAATTATGAATGCAATAAGCATATCCCTTTAAGTTATACGTTTATTCACTATTTTTTATTCTTAATATAAGTTTCAAAGAAAAACACTTTAAGAAAAAAAATATTATTCTTAATATTATCAATACACTTGAGCGATGTTAATTATTTTCTAATGAAAATAAACATTGGTTAATTTTTCTTATTTGAATGAATATAAAATAAATTAATATAGTATAAATAACTAAACTCGTGCTTTAATTTAAAAAAAAAAGACAAATCTAATACCATACCAATATGGTTAAGTGAATAAGAATAAAGTCCTTAATTTGAAGTGAGAAAATATAATATATTTATTGTTATTAATACTTCAAAACAACCACAATAACACACACAACAGTGAATAAGTTTGAGACAGTTACAAACTACTAACTACTAATGTTTTGTTTGGGTATAAATCAAGAGAACTCACAAAATTAATTTGGTAAAAACAGTAACTTTTTTGGTTTTTATTTATTGTACTGAAATTTGATAAAGTAAAAGAAAATTGTAAATCCAAGTTTGCGTGATGGGAGGTTGACATTTTCATCAGTGAGGGAACGACATAGGCGAACGGAAAAGCAGGGCACAACACCAACCTAGTAACTCGAAGCCTAAGATGTCAAAACCAAGCCCCACTTCATCACTTCCTTAATCTCCTCCTTACACTCTTTCAAAAAGCAAACTTGTATCTTGATCCTTTTTTTTTTCTCCGCTTCGAATTGCAAAAAATGGGATTGATTACGTTGGTGAAAGAATTGTGGATGGCTTTCTTTTTCCTTTGTTCAGTACAATTTTGGAGAATGGCGTTGTTGTGGTCTTTCTCTATTCTTTTTTCTTATTACCAATTGTTCAAGGCTTCCCTATCACAGTGCCAACTGGTCAAACAAGTAATTCTCGACAAATGTCCTTTCTTCTCTCAGAAACTCGTGTCCTATCCCAGGTGCTCCCCTTTCACAAGTAATTTTAGGCCTGTTTGCGTTGTCACTGGTGTAAGTCGTTCATTTATATATTCCTTCCGTTTTTTCTCTGTTTTAGTTAGTAGGAAACTGTTTGATTATGGGAATTTTTCAATTGATTCTGGGGTTTTGGTTTTTTGTGTTGGTGTAGGCAACGTCTGGCCTGGGATTAGCTGCTGCTTATGAACTTTCGAAGGAAGGATATTGTGTTGTCATTGGTAAGTGTTTATTCTTATTCTTATTTCACTCTCAGATTCTAGTTTTTTTAATTGCTTTGCTAATCATCCTAGATAGTTCACATATCTGGTCTGAAGAAGAAGGACTTGTAAGACACTCTTTTCAAATTTTTCTTTATTATCTGTGAAATTGTAATGTTTGTATCACACTCCCTGTGGATGTGACAATGGTGTAAAAGAGAGATATTGATTGGAAACAAAAAAAAAAGGAAAAGAAAGAAAGTGAGAAATGTTATGAAAATTAAAATGGAAAATGGTTGTAATAGGAATATAAGAGTAAGCGAGTAAGAGAAAATCAAAACCCTCAATGGAATCTCGTGCTGGGTTCACTAATGAAGAATGGGGTCAGGTTATTTGGCGGAATCTGCTCAAGATTTCTCTTATAATAAAGGAAAAATATTGAAAATAGTATGTTGTTTTGCATTCTTCTTCTGGTCTCTGCAATGTATACTTAAGATTCCAGTTATGAATGCAGTTGGACGTTCACAACAGCTATTGTCAGAGGTATTTTCCTTCAACACTTTTTAAAAATAATGGTGATGATGACTCCACACTTCATAAATCTCTTATCGGTGCTCCCTGATTCCCTCTGTGTGATAGACCATAAAAAAAATTCAAGATTCGAATGAAGATGCCCACCTCAAAGCTTTTCAGGTGGACCTGTCATCGATTGAATCAATCATAAAGTTCAAAATTTCCTTGCGACAGTGGCTTTTGGATTCTGATTTGCACTGCTCACTACAACTACTGATAAACAATGCTGGAATACTTGCAACATCACATAGAGTCACAGCTGAGGGCTATGATCAGTTATACAACTTTTTATCTAACTCCTTTGATTGTATTGAAGAAGTTTCACTCTATCATTGAATAACTCATGTGCTTTGGAACACAAAAATCATTGCATAGGCCACATGTTTTCAAATTTTATTATTACTTTCAGACTGTTGATAATCTGTTTAAGCTAAGGTAAATGGTTTATAAGTGTTTGTTACATTTTTTAGAAAATGTTGATTAGCATGATCAACATGATTTTTATGGAACACAAAAAACAAAAGAAAGAAATGTTTGTAGTTGTATGTAAATATTTTTTTATACCTGTTTGCTCCACGAAGATGAACCTTGGTGCAACGATAAGGTTGTTTCCTCATGGTTTTAATTATTGGAAACCGCCTCTCTGCTTGTAGGGGTAACACTGCATATATTTACCCTTCCAATACTATACTAGATGGTGGTGCTACCACATTTCTTTTATACTTCTTTCTTAGCTCCGTTTGGTACCTTAGTTTTATAATCAGTATTAACATTTAAAATATATTTATGTTTTACCTTTTTACTCCCAGGATGATTGGTACAAATTATATTGGTGCATTTGCTTTAACAAAGCTTCTATTACCACTTCTTGAAAGCAGCCCTGTATCTTCTAAAATTGTGAACGTGACATCCTTTACACATCGAGCTGGTAGGGATAATCATCATAATATCATTAGTTGTTGGTCTATATTGTTTGTTTGGTAATCCAACACTTTCAGTTTGATTTTATTCCAATTAATGTCTCTACATCAGCACTTCTCATATAGAAACTGATCAAGATCTTTTATCCAGTTACTGATGTGCAGGTTGATGAGGGAACTGTATCCGGGAAGAGATTTTTGAGATCTATACAATATCCATATGCTCACATATATGAGTATTCTAAATGTATACTGCAAGCTTTGGATTAAGTTATATAGATTACTTTGTGTCTTTATTCCTAACAAGCATTTAATTTTGGTGAAGTATGCCTAATTCTCTTCACGAGGGAACTCCACCGACAGCTTTGCCTAATGGGAAAATCTCACCAGATATTTGTCAAGTATGTAATTACTAACCTAACTTTTATTTCCTTTTCTGTCTTGTTTCCAAGTGCTGTGTACTTTTATAGTATTGATTTCTTTTAATGTTGTCAGTTTACTAATCAATGCATAACTGTCAACTTTGTTGTTAAATGTGTTCATGCGACACTTCTATTTCTTGCCCAGTCTACGTGAAATAAATTATAAGCTTCAGGGAGACATTTGAAAAAACTAACTTGAGCTTATGGAAATAATTTATGATTTTTCTATAAGCTCTCTTTTGCCAACTTTAGTAAGGCAATAAGCTGCATTGTGAAATTTATCTACATATGTTCTTTTATTTCTGAAATAAGTTTTAAATGAAGTTTATGAATAAGGTATCATTTGATAAAAAAATACCAAGTTTGGTTAAGCTGTTTATCCAAATGTGGCCTTGGTTTGCTATGAATATTTTCTGCACAGCTCATCCGTTCTTCTTTTTGGCCAAAGCATATGGACTCTGACCTATTTGCCAATCACGTGCCTTGGATGAAATTCATCATGTATGTTTAACAAACCTGTTGATTAGTGTTGCGGATCCTGGAGTTGTGCAGACAATCTCGTTTAACAGGGATTCTACTTGACCTTTAACTTTCATTTTTTGTATTGTTGAACATAGTGTTGCGGATCCTGGAGTCGTGCAGACAAACCTCATGCGAGAAGTTCCAACCATCTTATCTTGCTTGGCATTGCGTGTGTTGAAATTTCTGCGGCTGTTAGAATTCCCCAAGTCTGGGGTTGACTCGATTATTGATGCAGCCTTAGCTCCACCGGTAAGAACTTCAGTGCTACTTACTGTTGATAACTTTTTTTTACAACAAGCCATTTGTAAACCATTTCACCTATTCACTTACTTACTGTTCCATCACCACGCAATGCATTCTCAATTGCTTTATGTCATGCTTTTATTTTATCCTTTCTGTGATGCAAAGGCATCTTCAACTCCCCATTGATCACATAATCCACCAGTACCTTATGCCTGCTCTAGTTTTCAGTTATAATAGCAATTGACTTGATGATGTTAAATGACTTACATTTTCAGGGAACATCAGGGGCTTATTACTTTGGGGGAAAAGGTAGGACTATCAACCCTTCAGAACTTTCACATAACGCCAAATTAGCACGTCAGCTTTGGGAAAGTACAAGTAAGCTGCTGTCTGTGACCCCTTTTGGTGCTGATGGAAACAGCTGGTAGCATTGGTTCGTATGTCATGTCGTAGAACAAAGTGAATAGGTGACAATTGCCCATGTAGATTGACAAATGACAACCCATTCTTCATACAAAGTTCTGAGGTTTATAATGTAAGAGAAGTTTTAAAACAAGTACAATATAACCAAACCATTCATGCACCTTCACCTAGTAGCTGCAACCATGCACATGTCGGCTTGTACCGTTGTTCATATTTGATTTTCTGGTATTGTACTTAATTCATCTGCTAAGTCACTATGGTTATGCTAACGTTAAGACTGAATGACCTTGCTCTGAAGAATTTACCTAAAAGAAGATATTGGATAATTTATGGTTATGGGTTATTTACAATGCGGTATCTCTCTTTGGTGTATTCAAAAGAGTGGCCACATGAATGATGCATAAGGGAGTTAATGTGTTTTGGGGAATGCATGGATTCTGCAGCTTTCTCGTCAAATATCTAAGAATGACGCATATATTAGTGAAAGTAGCTTCAATGCAGTTGTTGATTCACTTGTTGTAGAAGATTTTTCGGGTTATTTTATCTGTTGCTAGGTCCGAGAAGTATGCTATATAACGTTTTAGGGTTTGAAAATGTTTCGTTGCAATTTGGAACTATGGTTGTGGGTTTATGATCTCTTTATATTTTGAGTAGAGAATGTTAAATTACTGTTTATACTAAGTGCTTAAATTAGTGGAGCAAGAAAAAAAGAAATTTGAATAGAATAGGAAATTACCTGTTCAACTACAGACTTTTGGATTCCTGTTTCAAACAAATGAACGATTCGGATAGTTTCACTTTCATTTGGTAATGTTTCCTTTTTTTGTCAGCCTTTCATTTGATTTGGTGATATTAATCTAACTAATAAAAGTTTCGGCTCCCAAATAAATGGTAATTATTCGATGAAATAAAGCTATTCCTACAGCATTCAAAACAGATTGATTATTCATATTAGTTCAATCTTTGGGTCGTAAAGTTTTTTTTTAGGCAACAATACCCTTAAGCTATAAAGTGTTATATTTTAGATGACCTTTACTTAAATTATTCTTGTACGGTTCAGAGTGTCTCACTATCTTTGATTTTGTGTATCGATGTTAATTAAACTGTATAAAAATTAGGTAATAATTAGGTAATGCGAATGTTAATATTGAAGTCACGTTTTAATCCATGTCCAACAGTGAAATGATCTATCGGATCCTATAATTAAGCATAACAACTAAAACAAAGTGTTCATGCTAGGGAGATGGAACCTAGAGAACTATTGAAGTCTTCTCCTCCTTCCTTCGGTCGAGCAGATGGATGGGTGATGGACTGGGGTTCCTCTCGTCCTCCTTCTTTTCCTCCGACACTCGGACTTGGGTGAACACCGGATGGTGGGGTACCTGCGAAGACACTCCAACGCTCAAGTCAGTAAAGCGGGTGGTTAGCTCTCAGGTAGGTGAACAGTAATAAATGACATACCTTACTCCTTGGGATGCGTGCTATTTATATTATTCTAATGGGCTTACCTTGTTGGCCCGTTTATCGAGGTGGATACCGTTTAGGGTTGTATTACCTAATTCCTAATGATGGGTTAACTTTACTGATCTTGGTTTGAGCGTTAACTGTGATAGGGGTCGGCCGTCGGCCAAGTTCCAATGGTATGGGTCGGCCATCGGCCAAATTCCCGTGGTCTCAGGCGTCTCGACCAGGTCTTCCAAGGTCTCGGCCAGGTCTCCCAAGGTCTCGGCCAGGAGGGTCGTCGGCCAAGTCTCTCAGATCTTGGGAAGGTCTCGATCAGGTTGACCCAGTCTCAGGCAGGAAGACCAGGGGTCAGTCTTACCCATACCGGTACACAAAGATATTTCTTGAACGTTGGAGAATCTTATGCAGATGTCTTTTCAACTGAGAATCGAAAACAATCGAAGAAAAAGATTCAATTATTCTAACATATTATTGTCTCACCTCCACACACATGAATAATTTTAATATCGACCATTTAAAAGCAAATAACTATATTATTATCTTTTTATTTATACTTTAATATAACAGCCAAATTATCTAACCATGTTCGGTGACACATTCGGTATTGGAAAAGTATGAAGTTGTGGGTAAAGTATTCTTATGATTTGGCGTGAAATGAAAGCAGTTTAGCCATAATGGGCTGGTGACATGTTGGATCTGGGGATAACATTTGTTTTTGGCAAAATAATGGGTCTTTCAAATGCAAAAGAATATGCTGAAAGAAACGATAATAACTGCTAAATAATTCACTAAGAACATTTATCTCTCTACATCATCTTTTCAAATACTGTATAATACATGTTAAAGGTATGCAGGGAAAGCCTATAGTATAGATCAATTTGTGAAAAAGAGTAAAAAAACATTTCTCAAATGAGAAGTGAAAAGAAAATCACTTTTTCTAGTGTGGCTAAACAACACATTTTAACAATTATTAAAAAGTTGTTTTTCAACTTTAATTTTTATATATTTATTACATAGGAGAGTTTATAACTAAAAAACATTAACTCTAATTTTTATATTTTTATTTGACTCTATAATTATATAAGACTAGTTTTTATTCTTCAAATGGATTTTATTCTCTCAATATACCTTTTAAAATGTTGTTTGGATGAAGCACCAACATCTATATGTTGTTAATCATCCTTGTGGTGCAAAATAGATGGTATTATTTTTCTTGCACTGATATTTCTTTATTCTCGTTTCCAGTTAGCTAATAAAGTATAAACACATCAGTTATTTTTCGCCAAAAAAAATCATATATTATATTATAACATCAAAACTAATAATTTTTAAAATGTATCCAATGTCACACCATAGAAAAAGGAAAAGAAAAATTATATTTTACAAAATTACCCCTATATCAACAACTTATTAGTGAATAACTGAGTATTGATTTTTATTTTTGCTTCACCTATAAATAAATAAATATAGTCTATCAGTAAGTATATAGTAATTTGTGATAAAAAGTAAAAATAAAAACATTTATTTGTTAATAAGAAAAGTGTCAAAGAAAAAATGTCATTTCTACTAAGTCTCTCACATACTTCTCAGTCTTATGATGAGAAAAAAATGAAAAATGTAAAGAAAATAAGTCTTTTTAGTGTGTGCAAGAGGAAGTTTTATTTTCAATTTTTTATATTTATTATATAAGAGAGTAACTTATAACTAAAAAAATATTAATTCTAATTTTATATTATTTTATTTATTTTTAATCTTTTGTTTTCATTTGACTCTCGAATTATAAGACTTGAATCACATAATCCCTGAATAATTACACCACAGTTATTGTTTGAACAAACAATTTTGATAGTTTAAAAGCACAATTTTAATAATTTCACCACAATTGTTGTTTGGACCAACAATTTGGATATTTCAAAAGTACAAGTTTTTTTCTCTTCCCATGTTTAACTAAGTGAATTTCGAAATATTCTTCAAATAAATTATATTCTCTCAATATAACTTTAAAATGTTGTTTGTATGAAGTACCAACATCATCATACATATTATTAATCATGCGTATGGTGCATAGATTCTTCTTCTTATAATGGTATTTCTTTATTCCCATCTCTAGATAGTTAATAAAGTATAAATATGTATGACTTATCTCTCATAAAAAAAATCATGTTATTGTATTATAAAAAAAAAAAATTAATAAGGGAAAGATGTTTGATATCAATTTAAAATTTTATGAAATTAGTTGTTTTATATTGTTTAACACAATTTACTGATGAATTATTTTTATTTATCAATATTCCATAATTAGTGTTTGTTTGATATCCATTTAAACTTTTATGAATTTATTATTATTATTTTGTTTAACACAATTTAATGTTGAGTTTAATTTATTATGATAACAAAAGATTAATTAATTTAATTTCATCGAAAAATAATCATTCATTTATTTATTCCATTTTGTAATTTCTTAAGAAATAATTTTAATTAGACTCATGATTCATGAAGGATACAAACGTAGATGTGAGAAGAGAAGGTTAAAAATAAAAAAAAAATATTTAATTAATATTACTCTCTTACAAAACAAGTATATTATCTTTTAATATTTTTTAAAATGTATCCAATGCTACACCATAAAAATGAAAAGAAAAATTATATTTTATAAAATTACCATGTTTACGACTCGATGGTTCAATAATTCACATTCAACCGACCTTTCCTTCATTGTGTCATTTCACACATATTCTTCAAAATTTTGTAATCATGTATCTTTTGGAGTTTAAGTTTTAATATAAATGTTTATGTCAAAGAGATGTTGTATTTTTTGAACTTATCTTCCCATTTTATTATGAAAATTTACAAAAAAATTTAGCTTAAGTTGTCTCAGAACATATTTAACCATATTAGAAATTTATTTTATGAGAATATCTTGGATAGTTCTCATGTCTCCTTTAATGAAAAAAAAAAAACAAATAACATTACATCGCGTTTACAAAGAAAATAATCTAAAATATAATTTTTGTAGACCATTTATGCAACTTCATCTTTAGTGAGCTGAGACACTTTATCTTGTGTTTTGATTAATGAGTGAAAATGTTTAGGGTTTAAGGGAGTGTAAGTGGAAGAATTTGAGAAGATAGTGTATGTGTTTAGATTGTGATATGTTAGAGGGAATGCGTGAGAAAATTTTATTGAAGTATTTTGATGATGTGATGCTTGAGAGAGTATTTTGAATTATTTTTAATGATACAAAATGTAAGATTACAAATATAGTGTATAAAAAAATTGAAAAATGAAATGAGTTATTTTTGTGTAGATTTTAGTTAATTAAAATAATATAAAATTAAAATTATAAATAAAAAAATGTAAAATATAAAATGAAAGTAAATAAATAAAATAAATTATGTTAAATATTTTTGTGTTATATTGAAATTTTTCTTTATTATTAATTTTATTAATTAATATTATTTATTTTTATTAATAATATAATTAAATATTTTTATTAGTTAAATCTATGTATTTATATCATTTTAATATTATTTATGATTATTTTATTTGTATTATATTATGTTATATATATATATATTAAGTATATATATTCTATTTATATAAGAATATAGTTAATGATGATTTTCATTATTGTTATGAAAAATTTAATATATTTTAAATGTAAATGAGTATTTAAAATTTGACTAGAGATTTAAAATTGTTAGATAAAAATAAATAATCAAAATATTCATAATTTTATAAAATACAGTTAGAAAAGAATTTTGTATTGAATTTAAATAATATTATTAATTGTATAATAATTTTTTATAATAGTAATGAATTCAATATTTATACATATTACTAAAAAAAAAATTAACCATTTTCATTAAAAAAACAAAAACATAAATCCAACAACATATAACATAACATATATAATGAAGATAATCAATTATGTCTCATTTATAACATATTGCATAATTGATTATGTTTTCAAAAACAATAGATATGCTTTTAAAACTAGTGGATAATTGATTATGCTTCATTTGTAAAATATTATATATTCGATTATTCATAATTTTTTTTTTAAAAAATGTTTGAATTCTATAATATTTTTTATTAATATATAATAGTTTTATTTTATTATAAATATATTTTATAATTTTATTTGTATCTTAAATATATTTAATATTTTTATTTTTGTAATATGATTAATATATTTTGAAAAATCTTTTTTAAATAATGTAATTATTATTTTTATCATATATGATTGTTAATCAAATATGTAACAATGAAATATTTATATTTTTATATTCAAAAATTTACTTTTTTTAGAATTGAAAATTATGTAAATTTTTTATCTTTTTATTTTTTAAATTTGGTTATGTTTTAAAAATTAGAAAATGAATCGATAAATTGAAGGACACAAATGTAATGTAAACATGTCCATGTGACTTTTTCTTCATTCCTTCATAAATATATGCAAATGTGTAAATAATCATTTTCCCCTCATCCATCCACTTTGACGCCTTCACATCTCTTCACATTCACAAAAACAAAGAGGGAGTACACCTCACTTCCATCTACATCAATAGTGCACCCCTGATTCAAACACAATGTCAATGATTACCCGATCACTCAAATACTTGCAAGATTTTCATTGTTTTCCCTTTCTTCATAACTAAATTACATCATCATCTTAAGGTAGTAGGTATCATCTCTTTAAAACTAATTTTTATACTTGATTTTAAAACATAATCACTTTCCATCTCATATTTCATCTCTCATTAAATTACTTTAAGAAGACACACTATTGTGCATGATTTATCAAAATACTCTTGTGAAGACTTAACCTCTTCCATTTATCAAATGAATATAAGATACAAATAAGTTTATCAAATGGTTGCTAAGTGTTGAATAACAAGTGTAAACTTTGATTATCTTGAAACATTCAATGTTGTAATTGCAATTATTTTTTATCCTCGTAATATCATAAAATTAATATTTATTTCCAATTATACGTGAATACTCCTTCTCTCCATGTCATGAGGAGACATATATGCAATCTCTCATAATCTTCAACTTCCATTAAAAGTTTAGTGTGTAAACTATAAAGGCCTGACTTAAAAAATCAAATTAGCAATGAAATGCAAAACTTATAGAAATGATTATTCAATTTAGATGCACCTAATATAAATTGTAGTCAATTTAAAATAGTCCAACTAATACAAACTTATAAGATTTCCATATATTTAACACCACTTTATAATAAATTTTCACTATTTTATAGTTAATTGTTATAGAACTCAATAACTTTAAAGTATATTTAATTTATAATTAGATAATAATATATCAATATATTTAATTACATTTGTAACATTTTATGCTTTCATAGGAATCACATACCTAAAAAAACACCAAATATTGAGAAAAAGAATAATGTAATGATAATCCTCTTGGCGTAAGTTGCAAATCCAACTGGAGTGAGAGTTAAAAGGTAACCATGGTTAAGTTATGTGGGTCCCAGTGTATTATAAAAAAGTGTATATGGATGAAGAATAAAAGGAGAAAAAAAAAGAGAAAAATAAGGAGCTAAAGAGGGGGTTCCATTTTCTGAGTAGTAAATTGGGGGAAATTAGATTCTTCACAGTTGTTGAGGGCTTTGACAGATGGGTCATTGTACATGGTGACGGTCTTCTCAGATTCAAATTCCTGAAACGTCACTCCCCTCTCCTCTCTCTCCTCACATCGCCAATCAGGTAATTTCACTCACACTCACTCCTCATCTTCCTCACTGCGCCAACGCCTCACCGCTTTTTTCTCCGCTTTTCAATTCCCTAGATTCGCCACGCCCGACCTTCCACCTAGGGTTTCCGCCTCCAATTGCAGATTTTCACCTCCGTCAATTTCGACCGTTGCCTCCTCTATTCAAATGCGCCGCTCCTGTAGATCCGTGGCGGGATTCGCCGCACTTTGAATTTCCTTCTCCCAACAAATAAACACAGGTTCGTGTCCCAACATTTCCCCCTCTCTTCTGTTATCTCCTCCCTTCACTTGTTCCACTTCACACGTCTTTGCGTAAGCTTCGCTTCTGAGTTTTCCCTATTTTCTCGACTTCCGTCGCTTTCGCTTTTTAATTCCATTCGGGGGCTTTGGGATGGACTTGATGCTTCCAATTTTTCACTGGGAGTTATAATTTTTAATTGCGATTCATTCATGCTGGGCTCGCAAGTTATGAATCGCGGTATTGGTTGTGCCCTGTCTTTATTCAAAGGGGGAAATCATGCAAGGTAATTATCAGTTATTCGTTGCGTTGTGTTGAGTTTATAAGTGACTGGCTGCTTAGTGGAAGGGATTGACCTTCCTCTTGTAGGTGTGATGGGACTGGAACTGGAGCGGCAGCTGCTGGTTTCGCTTTTGGTTGGGTTAGCAAATAATATTTTACATGATTTGTGGCCGTCTGTAGTTCGCTTTCGTGTAGATCTGTCCTCACCTTCCGTTTTGTAACTGGAAAAACTATTTAGAATATTATAAACTAAGACCTGCTTTGGAGTGTGTTGAACTCGGTCTAACTTCCACTGTCAGTGAATAACTTAGGATGTAGGAGAACCAAGTTTCGGAAATTTATTTTGATTATACATGGACGGATTCTGTTTAAGTGTTTGGGTTGGATTTTTTTTGTCTATGTGGGTTGTCATATTGCTATATAAAATAAAATAGAAAATGCCTTCTCTAAGTAGCTGCAGTCAGCTACATGAGTCGAATGACACCATTGGGCTCCAATTCAAGACCCGATCCTCTGATATGTTTTCACCATGAGATTCCTTTTAAAAACTTCCTCCGATGTTCTTTGTCGTCTCCCTCTTCCCGTTTTCATGCGATTATAAATCCTGCATTTTACACTTCTCATCTTTAGTGATCTCTGCTTGTGGCCAAACTACCGTAACCAACCTCCTATCATATTTTCCTCTGTTGTTGCCGCACCAATATGTGTAACACATTACCTTTTCTGCTCTTCAATAAAGGCTACTTCATGATTTAATCTGGCCTTGTAACTGTATCAGTCACTTCCGTGTAAGTTTTATGATATCCCCGCTTAATGTTGCAAGTGAGGAAAAGGCAATTATCCAGTCTCTTTATACCCAAGTTCCACCCAATATTACCCAGGACTGCCCGATAGTAAACAAATGTTGACATTGGCAAATGTTACTATCGCATAATTTGTTTCCATCCATCAAATCACACTGTAATATTGACGTGTATAGTCACTAGGTCTGATCAGTGAAGATGCCCATACCTGTGAATATTAGGATTTAAGGTTACGTGAAAGAGATGTGTCTTATCATTCTTCTTCATTTTGAATTTCTGTTGACTTACTGAATAATATTATAATTTTCCATAGACATTAATGACACTTATGTTGTTCCATACAGGTGATGATAGAGGTTTCCTATGTAGTGCAATGTAACTGATCCCACATCTAATTATTTAAAATGAAGACTCTTTATAAAATGTTCACACTGTCATAAACTTCAACTTTTGTAATTAATAGTTTTTGAAGAGTTGGTTTACTTTTAATTGTTGCCCACACACGCCAAAATATTAAGAAACTTAGTGATCGTGTTTCAACTTTTCTCTTCATTGGTTCAGGTACATGTCTGAGGGGCTTCCTTAAGCAAAGGAGGCCTGATATAAAATCCAGTAGTCGTGGTCAATTTATCTGCCTCTTAATTGGCTGAGGAAGTAACTTACCAATAATTAAGATTACTGGATAATGATGGAATGCAACAAAGATGAAGCAGTTAGGGCCAAAGAAATAGCTGAGAGGAAATTTTCAGAAAGGGAATATGTTGGTGCAAAGAAATTTGCTCTCAAGGCTCAAAATCTGTATCCTGATTTGGAGGATATTACCCAGCTTTTGACAACAATTGATATCTATATATCTGCTGAAAATAAAGTAAGCGGAGAAATGGATTGGTATGGTATACTTGGAGTGAGCCCCTTTGCTGATGAAGATACTGTCAGGAAGCAATACAGGAAGCTGGCTCTCACCCTCCACCCTGACAAAAACAAGTCTTTGGGTGCAGAGGGTGCATTTAAGCTGGTTTCAGAGGCATGGAGTTTGTTATCAGATAAGACCAAGAGACTCGAATATAACCAGAAGAGGAGTTTGAAAGGATTCCAGCATAACACTTCCAACCATGTTGGATCTAAATCAGATGCACCCAATGCAAATGGTTTTTATAATTTAAAGAAGAATGTAACTTCAAATGTCAGGACTGGAAATAATAATGGTCGGGCCCCTTCAACTGCAGTTCCTCCTTCACATAAAAAGGCTGATACCTTTTGGACTATCTGCAATCGGTGCAGGACACATTATGAATATCTCAGGATTTATTTGAATCACACCCTTTTATGTCCAAACTGTAATGAAGCTTTTGTTGCTGTCGAGAGGGGTCCACCACCAAACGTTTTTAAGCCACCAAATTGGTCTTCTCATCAACAACGGCATCAAAATTCTCAACACTCTACTGGAAGTAATAATACAAACTTTCAGTGGGGTTCTCACAATAGAATGGCTAGTTTTGGTAGCACAGACGGATCAACATCTGTTGCAGCTCAAGCTGCAAGTGTTGTGCAGCAGGCAAGTGAGAAAGTAAGGAGAGAGGGTTCTTTTCACAAAGCTGAAAAACCTATGAAAAAAAGAAGGACAGATGATATTCGCATTAATGGCTATCAAGGATACATGGCTAATCATATGACTGGGGGACACGGAGCAGCTGGTTTGGGCAGCTTTTCTGAATCAGGAAAGGCTAACGTGGAAGCAGAAAGGAATCATGGTTTTTCAGGTCTGCCTGGAAAGCATTACAGCACAAGGGAATTGTCGATGTTTGAAATGCGAAACATGTTGATGGACAAGTCACGCAATGAAATTATTAAGAAACTTCAAGAATGGAAATCAATGGCTGAAGCTAAGATTAACATGGATAAGGAGAATAAGAGACAGAAAAGCGCATTTAATGGCAAAACAACTGGTTCAGAAAAGCTGAGAGGGCCTTCTGTCAATGGTAACAGGCATCCAAACATTGATTCTTTCCCTGTCAGAAGTGATGATACACTTCAGAAGAACCAAGCTTATGTTACCATCAATGTTCCAGACCCTGATTTTCATAACTTTGATTTGGACAGAGATGAAAGTTCCTTTGCGGAAGACCAGGTGTGGGCTGCGTATGATGATGATGATGGAATGCCTCGATATTATGCTAGAATTCACAAGGTGATCTCTATAAAGCCATTTAAAATGCGGATCAGTTGGCTTAATTCTCGAAGCAACAGTGAATTGGGCCCAATAGATTGGGTGGGCTCTGGTTTTTATAAGACTTGTGGGGATTTCAGAACTGGCAAGCATGAAATATCTGAATCATTAAATTCTTTCTCTCACAAGGTTAGGTGGACAAAAGGCACGAGAGGTGTTGTTCGCATCTTTCCTGGAAAGGGGGAAGTGTGGGCTCTTTACAGGGACTGGTCTCCTGATTGGAATGAACATACCCCAGATGAAGTGATACACAAGTATGATATGGTGGAGGTTCTCGAAGATTTCAATGAAGAACAGGGCATCATGGTTACCCCTCTTGTTAAGGTTGCTGGTTTTAGGACTGTGTTTCAAAGGCATGCGGATCGTGTTCAGGAGAGGAGGATTCTTAAAGAAGAAATGTTTCGATTCTCTCATCAGGTTCCTAATTACCTGTTAACAGGCCAAGAAGCTCAGAATGCTCCAAAGGGTTGTCGAGAGTTGGATCCAGCCGCTACTCCTTTAGACCTCCTTCAGATAACGACAGAAGCTAATGAGACATCAAATAATGCTTAGGATGTCTGTGGAAGAAATGAGGCCCGGTTCACCTTCTGTGAAATGGGAGAGAGAATGCATAAAACCTTGTAGAGCAGAAATGTTAAACGAGGGTAGTAAACAGAAAAAAAGAATGATACAGGGCAAAGGATAAAAATGTTTGTGTGACTGATGATGCAATAGGCTTGAGAAATCAAAATGAAGATTTATGAAAATACAGTGTTTCATGGCTCTTTCATTTTGTAAGCCTGACAAAGGTATTCTATAGTACCCTTTTGGTGTTATATATGGATCGAAGGGATCCACAGCTTTTCGTTTTTTGCTGTATAATTTCCAGACATGTTATATTCGTAGAGTCTCATGGCAGTTATCATTCATCATTCCGCAAGCAAAGTGAATAGACTATAGTTCTGGCATTTCATGTCGTCCTATGGCTGGTGCTTTACTCTTCCAGTTTATGGACGTGCATATTCTGTCTTGTGTTATAAACTCATGAGTTTTAATTACATCTGATTCATTTCCTAATTGTAGTGTCATATCCAATACAAGAGTGCTTTAACTATTATTATTTTCTAATTGTAGCTTACTCATTCAAATTATAACCATATACCCTTGATCTTACATGATGATCATATCCGGGGAACTGTTTTATTTTTAATGGGTAGGGCTATTTTGCGCTTTAATTTTATTTCTGGGCTTCTATGAAAATCTAATTCAATTCGGTAACGAAAATTTAAAGTTTTAGTACAAAGAAGATATTTATTTACTTATTTTAAAATATTGTTTCTAAATCATATTTTTTACTCACGACTCATTTCTTTTCTAAAATGTCAATATTTTCAAGTTATGCAGTCACATTATGAGGGTAAATTCCCTATCTAGCACCATTTACACTTTTATTTCCCTAACTAGCACCTTTTTGTTTTTATTTTCCTATCTAGCACCCTTTTATTTTTATTTTCCTATCTAGCACCCTTTTATTTTTTATTTTCCTATCTAGCACCATTTAAAAAATAAATAATTAAATAATAAATTATTATTTTTTTATAATTTTAATTTTGAATGCATTAAAAAATAAGTATTTTTAATGTTTAAAATAGTTAGAAATATAATTAATGAATAAAGAAATGAATTTTTACAAAATAAAAATAAAAAAATAATAAATTAAAAATGTTTAGTTTAAATTATTTTTTTAAGAATGAAGAAAATAAGAAATTAAACCCTATAACAACATAAAAGTTGAATCTATAAACATAAATTAATATTTATTTTTATTATTATTGATGATGTAATCATGTTAATTTCAAGTAAAAAATGCAGACATAATTATAAAAAAATCAAAGTCAATTAGTATTAATTAATGGTGGACATATAAATAATATTAAAGTGTCTACCCTAAATGCAAAATTCTAAAAAAAAAAACTAATGCAAATGCTACACTTAATGCTTAAAAATGAGAAGAAAAAAATGCAAAAATAAATAAATATAGAAAATAAAACAAAAAACAAAAATAAATAAACAATGGCAGAAAAAAATAATAACTAAAAACATATAAGATATAAAATTAAAGCAAAACAAAATAAGATAAATATACAAGATATAAAAAAATATAAAAATCCAAACAAAATAAAGATAAGAGATATAAGACGATACTAAATAAGTAGATGTTGATCATAAAAAGAAAAATAAATGAAAGATGATCATTCATTTAATATTTTCTTCAATGGTACATTAAATAGTTTGTGCGAA
>Ga0123342_1001622_pt1 | contig 37762 bp, 16 predicted proteins | sample Turbeawhitnodule_FD_89960 | JGI IMG/M metagenome (GOLD analysis project Ga0123342, IMG submission 89960) | Root nodule microbial communities of legume samples collected from Mexico - Turtle bean Mexico white nodule | ecosystem: Host-associated > Plants > Roots > Nodule | place: Mexico: Nepantla...
AATAGAATTAAAATGTAGAAATAAACCAAGAGACAAACTAACTAGTGTAGATTACCAGGAACATGCTTTGACGAATTCCAGTCTCTATAGGTGCATCACATGCTGCATATACTGTACATGGAAAAAGCTATATTTAAGTTAAGTTAAGAAAAAGAAGCAAAAATCCATAAGCATATATTTTAAATATTAAGTTAGGATAGGATTAGGTTTTAGAAGCAAGCCTGGTTAGCCAACAAGAAGTCATTGGCTTGAGATGCAGCTCCAGCTTCAGACACCAACACCTTTATGACCAACACTGCAGTTCCCTCCTTCACCAATTGCTAGGAAACCCTAAAAAGTTAAATCCAAACCAATACAAAGGTCATTCAACATATAGAAAATCGAAACACCAATAAACCCCAGTGTCCAACACTCCAAAAGCCCAACATCCAACAAATAAACGAAATCGAAAAACGCAAGTCCTAAAAAATCAAAATGAAACCAATGAAAACTTGACGAAAAATTATATGAAAATAAATGCCAAATCAAAGAGCTCACCGGAATCAGAATCGCAGACGTTGCCGGAATCAGAATCGCACACGTTACCAGAATCGGAATCGCAATTTCAGAAATATCCAAACAAAAACGAAATCTAATGTAATGCGGTACCGATATCGCACTACAAATCGTGCTCATCGTAGACTTCACCGGAATCGGAATGAGAATCGCTACCACTCCAAATCGCACTGAGAAAATGGGGTTGATTTTGCCTTTCTAAAACGTTACCTGAATCGGAATCGCAATTTCAGAAATATCCAAACAAAAACGAAATCCAATGTAATGCACTACAAATCGTGCTGATCGTATACTTCACCGGAATCGGAATGAGAATCGCTACCACTCCAAATCGCACTGAGAAAATGGGACTGATTTTGCCTTTCTAAAACCTAATCTTTTACTACAGAACCCTAAATTTTAAAATTTTGCCACCTCAACCATACTGGCCCCACATAATACTTTATTATATTTTCATCCACATCAGCCGGCGTAATCTGACGCAACACTTAATTGGGGTGTCAAATTATCAGTTACCTTAGTTTAATTCCGTATTGCTTTTCTTACCTAGATTTTAATTTGAACCCCATATTTTGTATTTTTTTCTTTTCTTTTTATGTTTCATGTAAAGACAGATAAATGATGGATATTTAGATGTCAGTAGTGAGATGTCAAAATTCACATTAATGTTTCACATTTTCATGAGTTTTTTTTTAAATAGTCCTTGCAAACATTGATAAAAGGTAATAACTACATATTCCAAGTAAAAAAATATAACTTGAAAAATAGTATCACCAACACTAGTCTAAAAAAACCTTATAAACATCAATAGAAAAATATCTCTAACCTAGATCGATGGATAAATAATTTCAAGAATGTCAATATGAAAACAACTCTAATCAACGTCAACTAATTTTTTTTACTATCAATAATAAAAAAAAACCCATTAATGTCAATAAAACTCCTTAACTGATGCCTGCAAAATAACTATGTTAATATTGGATTAAAAAACTTTTATTAACATTATTCACTACATAATCATGACCTACATTCTTATTCAAATTCTTACTTCTTTAAATATAATTTGAAATTTATCTAATTTAAAGTAATCACATTATTTTCATAAACTTCTAAAATTTCCTATCGAAATAACAAATTTTGTTACAAAATATTCAATAAAAAAGTATCCTCTAAAAAATTCCTATCGGAACACTCTCTTTCATTCTTTATCTTCCAATTTGAAAATCAACATCAATCTTCCGTGTGTACTTGTCTCTTTTATTCTGGTTTGCACACTTGTAGAAATTAGAAGTCTTTTGGAATGGGAGTGAAGGGTGTGCCAAATTGGGATTCTCTCTTTAGACGCATTCATTGATTGAACAACTAGGAACTGTGGGATGAAGTTTTGATGACTCTTATTTTATGAGCAGACTGATGTAAAACACGTAAGAGATAAACAGTCTGATTTTCAGGCAACAGTTACGAATACACTGAATCTATGAATGCGTGGAAGAGTGACTCTGCTGAATTCTCCCTGTGCGTGCTACATTCGGAAAGAAGCATTAGCTAGTTCCTTCAGAAATGAAACAACATCGTCCGATGAATCAAACGTATACCGAGCATTTGTTCGAGTTCGTCCAACGGCGCAAGAGAAGTAATTCTCTTTCTTGAGGTCAAGGACGTTCCATGAAACCTTTTCAGATGCTGCCTTTCGTGGTGTAATGGAGATATGATTGTTTGTTTTCTTCTCAGAATTTGACAATGGTCGTGTTGCCTTATTTTGAGATGATTTTGGTCCACTCTTAGTTGCTGGAACCTTCAAAGATGGTTTCCTCTCAACAGGAAACTTAACTCCTTCTGTTGTTACCTTACTTCGTGGAAGACCCACCCCAATAGAGGGAAGATCTGGCTCAAAAAATGAATAAATATCTTCATCCTGTTACAATGAATAATGTCAAATTTGGAGCTCCAAAGTATTCAACTATACATAGTTCAAGGTGATAAAAAAATTCATGCAATTAAAATGGGTAAAAACTTAACTCCAACTAATGCTTTTAAGACATTGATTAGTCATACCCATTAAAATAAATAATCAACTGTACAGTGGTTTGTATAATGTTTTTAACATCCTTACAATTGACTGTAAAGAATGAAACAAGAGGAGAGTTGCTAAGAATTGTGGTGTCAGTAACACTTTCTCTAAAACCAATTTTATTGTAGGTTAGAATCTATTGAAAGCTATAAATTAGAAAAGATATTTCAGTAAATAAGTTGAGACCAACAAAAACTTGAAATTAAAGAGTGTAATCAAAAGGGTGTACTATAAAGTGTGTTAGTAATTCTTTTTGAGGAAACGTCTTAAAGTACTACAGAAACTTTGAATTGTATGCTACAATATTCACATTTTAAGCGTCCATACAGTTTTCTCCCCAAAAGAAAAGTGTGTGCAGCATACAGCTTACTAATAATAAATGAGCATGCAGACGCTAGACAGTATTACATGTTATGAGAAATTTTACAGCATTCCAAAAAACTACAAAAACACGAGATAAACAATAAAATAAAATTAAAATCACATTAATGATATATGAAAATTTAATTTACCTTCCCCAGAAAGTGTCCTATACAAAGAACATAATCAATTGGTGATGTCATTGATTTACTGTGAACTATCTCACCCAAGATGCGGTCAATGGCTGCTCCCTGATTAGGAAAGGAATTTAGAGTAGACATTTAAATATGTATGAAAATTTTCAAAGAGGGAATATTACTGAGATAGGTTAGTTATTGGAAACAAGAGGTCACCTTCGTAACACCAACAGCTCGCACCTCAACAGATCGGGTCCCTTGAACAACTTCTACAGAGGCATTAGAAATTGGACCTGTCCAGAGATGCTGCAGCATGTCCCTTGCTTGAAGCTTTCCAAACTCAACATCTGGTTGAGATTACAAGATAAGAAACCAAAAGAGAAGCTGGAAAAGGAAAAATCTTCATAGAAACATTTAAGCACCTGCATATTTGTAATTCCATACAAGTGAAGTTTCTCTTTCTTCAAAATCAAAATGTGACCGAGGTGTCCTTTCTGTGAAGTACTCAAAAACATGCTGCAAGGCAGGACCAACAATGTAAGAAAGAACATCAAATATCAAATGAATTGAGACATCAAACTGAGTACCTTCACACTATCAAGCCATTCCATATTCAGATGCTCTGGCATGGTCGTCATCCACTCACCCTTTGAAGGATGTAAAAACATTCCATTCTCAGCCGCCAACCACATGTCATATTCTTTGAAGTTCTGTTATAGGAAATATGTTAAAAGTGGACTGATATAATATTCACAAAGAAAAGAAGCATTGTGCCAAGCATTACATCATCTAGGACTTGTCTACCACTTCCACTGAGCACAACTACTGTGGTATTTGGATCACTGCATAGTGCTGTCAAAGGTTGTCTCAGTTTTGGATGCACCTTAAGTTCCATTTCTTTAATCTGATCACCTGTTTTCTCGACTGGTTCAGTTAAAGTTCCACTGAATCCCTGCAGTGTGTATAACCAGTTTTGAGAGAAAATGTTAATCCAAAAATTAATAAACGTACACCAATGCTGGTTAGGATTCATACCAGCGTAACATTGTATAACAAAAAGCATCCAGTTTTTCAATGATAATGATTTTGCTTTAGAGGTTGCAAACTCAAACTTTGTAATTAAATATCACCATGAGAAAGTTTTATAACATATATAAAGAGTAAATTCAACAGAAGGAGCAACCAATAAGAGTGGTCTAATATTAGGGATCCTAGCCGGACACCAAAACCTTTAAGGATGAGGAATTCGGTTATGTTATTTCATAGCTCCTTGACAGTGATTTCCAGCTTAACTTACCTCTGAATAAATCCTATTTTTCAGACTAGCATACTCAACATGCCATTGTCAAAATGGAGTTCTACTCTGCCAGATCAAAGCTAATACACAAAAAATGGTTGCTTGGAATATTGTTCTACCTTGTATACTCCAGCTTCCGTTTAAAATGTTTAACAAACTTTGCAAGGATGATCTGTCTATATTACACCGAATAGAGCTGCTGAGCCAATTCCAAAATTTGACAGAAAATGGGCATTTCAGGAAGAGGTGTTCTTTAGCGACAGAACCAGAATATCATCACCTTGCGGTCTTTAATTAAATTATCTCCAGTTGGAAGCTTGTCTTGCATCAGTCTCCATAAGAAAGGATCTCAAAGTGAAAATAGTCTTATTTCATAAAAGTCTGACCCAAGGTGGTACAGTCACAGTAGTATAAAATTGATCATATGCTATCTTCCAAGTAACTTCTCCATCCATAGACCAATTCTATTTACGTTGGTTGGTTTTCAACCTCTGGAAAAGGTATGCTCAGCTTTCTGATTTCCTCCATCAATGTCTGATGGTTGTTTATAATATATTCAGGTGTGTTCCACTCCTTATTTTCAATAAAATCAGAGACCTGAGCTTGTAGCTGAATGTTTGATAGGAGACCCCCAGTTCCTAGTTCTAGTTTTGGCTACCCAAATATGCATTTTTTCCTGTTCAGCTTCAAATCATTGCTGTCAGCACACGTAAAATTTCCTTCAACTGAAAAACAAAGTCTCTAAATCCTTGTACACTAGAATATTTTCAGAGAAGCGCACACACTTTCCCAAAAATGGTTTAAGCACTTCATTCGTGAGTGATTCAAAGGTGGAAGGTACATTCCTTGCAATTCTAGTCTACTATAATCATGACCTAGTAGTGCTTGGTCTTCCCAACATGATCTGAACTATATTTGTCATCACACCTAAAACAATCCCTTAATGTTCCTTGAAACTCGGCCCCTACCCTCCTTGCAATTCTAGTCTACTGTAATCATGACCTATACTGCTTGGTCTTCCCAACATGATCTGAACTATATTTTTCATCACACCTAAAAAATCCGTTTTAGGCCCTAAACCTTCTCATGCTAATTTTGAAAGTCTCACCTTGTGCATATCTTTAATCGATGTGGGATCTCCAACAAAAATATGTTGTGAATTCAAATTCTCCTTCATAAATACTGTCTATGACTCATAAATGCCTTACCTTGCATTACCATTAGTATGAACTTCACCTTTTATGATTTGGATCTTTCCTCCAGGACAAATACTGGTTAGAGCTAGCTCTACGTTCCTTGAACCCATTTCTGTCAAAGGTCGGAAATGGAATAGTAGATGTTTTGGCTTCACCTCTTCTTCCATATAAACTCCTCATGCATGCACCCTTGAACTGCACAAAATTTCTTAGTCACCCTCATTGCGTGTTACCAACTTCTCCCATAAAATTTCCGAGTCACCCTCTTGGACTTTCTTTGTCCCTTTTGCCTCTGGATCTCATCCATCCACGTTTCTAATTGTAATTCAACAACACAAGTGGTGCCATTAAGAATTGGCCATTCACCACCTACGGCTCCCCAATCATAATCCTTAACTATTGTGGTACACAGGCTTCTGAAAGGAGGTCTAGTACCAGTTAATAAAACTGGAATCAGTACAAAAAAAAAAAACACAAGAAATCACAAAATCCACCCAAATGAAAACAGAGTGCAATACAATTTCACTGCAATTTCTAGAGTTCCAGCAGTTTTCTTATCCTCTGGACCCTTCTTAGTATGCCTTGCATAAACCTGTGTGATTGGGATCTTTACTTATAAGAATATCCTAGTCTAGCTCAGTTACACAATATATTTCACTGTATCTACTCAGCAAATGAAGTACTATCTCGCAGAAAACACTCAGAGGAAACAAAAAAAGGCTTATTCAGAGAAGTCTCAAGTTTCACTGAGACATCATACCAAAATGAGTAATCGATTAGTTGATTGCTGATAACTTTCAATTGCAGCCTTGGTTGGAAGCTGAGGTGGAACTTGTCTTGTCCTTAGTTGTGCCTCAATAACAGTATCATTTAGTTCACTGCAAATATTCAAAGATTCATCATATATGGATCTCTCCAAAACATCAAAGCAAGAGATGTATTATCTACTAACATATCTTGGTTGATAAATTACAATCGCAAATCATGTCTTTCCACTATTCCTAAAATACATACGTAACAAGTAAATAACCATCATAATTAAGCATGAAATTATCTTTAAATACAACCAAGACTGGGGTAAAAGCAAACAACAGCAATAAATTTACAAGCAACTTGGTTGGATTAGTCTTTATAGTGATGCTTTGCACTCGCAGAAACCGCAAAGCCCACAGCACAGCCAAACCATGATCATATGTATAAAAGTTGTGCACTCTAAAAGGATGACTTACATCCATTAAAAAATTTCAGAGACCTGAGAATGTAACAAAAAACGGGGAGATTCCATTGTTTTCCAAAAAGAATTATACTGAAGATAAATGACAAACTCCTAAAATGATAGAAGCTATGAAATGGAATCTTTTAAGAATTAATTTTTTTGGAAAAAAAATGGTTTAGTAGTTTCTTCTTTGAGTAACTACAATAAGTTATAAATGCTACTTTTATTCCTTCACATTTGATTACAGGGCACGAGTTAACAAATTCCAGATAATATGCATACCTTACGAAGGTTCCTGCCCATTCTTGAGCAGTGTGAGATGTTACATGAAGAAAATTATGCTTATGCCTCTTTTCTCTTTCTGCAGATGGCATCTTCAGAGCCCTGGCAATTGCAGCAGCAACTTCTGTAACGTTCCACGGGTTGACAAGAATTGCCCCAGCCCCAAGAGACTGTGCAGCACCAGCAAACTTCAAGAAGCATACCAAATATTAGGAATCAGATCAACATAATATATATATAGTTAAAGCTAGTTAAAGAAATCAGCGTGCAATAATTGAATTATCCATACAACACATGAAAGCTTTCTATAAACCAAGATGGGAACTAAATATGATCTAGATAAGAATAAAGAAATGAAACATTGATGCCAATCATTTATTTAAACTACTTTAGATGGTAAAAGTTTAAGCACGGTGCAGAGTTGTATTGTCAGATGCTCAATAATGGAATTAAAATAATATTTGATGACGATGAGTATGACTTATCAAATGCATACTGTAATACAACTCAAATTAATCTAAAACAAAGTACACACTGGAAGGGAGTGTTTCAGTATAGAACTGAAAACCTTTTCTACTTGAAAACCCTTTTGAAATCAACCATATAAGTTTTAAAACACGCAAGCTTCATCCAAAGGCTTTAAAACAAGGATAGAAAATGCAAGTACAGAAAAAGATTTGTTTTATACTAGTTCCCTCAAATTGAACTACACTTGATTCTTCTTTAATCTGAGAAAGGTTCCATTAATCAAAATTGATTACAAAACAAATATTATTTACTACTACTTCTGGCTTACAACAATTATTCTCTGTATAACTCCTAGCTACCCACAATCTTTACAAAATATTGTTTTCCAAGTATTCTTTAATATTAAGTAACTTGACTTTCGCCAACGCAGGGTTTAATAAATTGTATAATTCACAAGGTGAGGATACACAATTAAGCACAAAACACTTTTGCTAAGGCAAAAGTTATGAACTCAAGCTATAAAGCTTTCATCTAGATGTGTTATTGGACACACAAAGTATTGTAGAAGGTTAGGAGATTTTTCTTTCAATCTTTCCCCTTTTGTCTCTTATATATTGGATCATCAACTTTTGCTTTAAAAAAAAACGCAACTTTTGACATGGTACTCCCAATAGATGTAAAACTAACCAGTTCTAGGAATACCAATACTAGAAGAACCAGAAGAATAGGGAGCCCCAAGGGAAGAGTTCCAAATGGAATGTTATTCAAAAGAAGAATGAATTACAATGAATACCAAAACACTAACTACACATGCAACAACAATACTTGCCTTTATATCCAACTAACCCAACTGTTTTTTAACAACTTACTAAAAAATGGTAAATTGACTATTAACCAATTTCCCCACGTGACATCGCCTAAAAAGAATCATCTGACAAACAAATTTCACAACACAACACTCATACAATGTCAAGAACTAACTCTCCTAAAAGTTAAAAATTGTTAAGAGTTAGCATCAGTCTTATATCTATAAAATGGAGCATTATCGGCATTTTTATTGTCAGGACCAACTCTTCCAACTTTAGACGTTATTCTCTCATCATTCAATAACTCAACGTCAACAAAGCCTGAATAGACAAAAAAAATAAAACATAAATACACAAGCAAATTTCTACACTTACTTCACTAAGAATGAGAACCCCTTTCTTTTTCTCCTGGCAGGCCACAAATTCATAGCTGACAAGATTCATTCCATCCCTCAAAGATGTGACTAGTGCTACATCTGGGTTAGCAATAGCGAGTATAAATACAAAATTAGCATAAAAGTTACAATATATATACTGATTACTAGAAATAAAACAATAAAATTTAATGCTTATGCTTCAAAGACAATAAAAAATTCAAGAAAATGAGTAATGAAGTATTAACATACACGAGGAAGTGTCCCAGACGCATCGAACATGCTTTAACCATCCCCCAAAAATAATAGTCCAAAATTGTCTTATGGTTCATTTCACAAAATGCATTCAATTTTTCAGTATTGTGAATAGTAAGCACAATTTTTCAATTTTTCACTGTCGCCTTTTTATATAACATATAAGCAATATATGTCAATAAGTGAATAGAAAACATCATGAATCATGATTAAGTGAAGATTGCACTGTATAAATTAGAAAACGGACATTGGTGCTAATCAAGACAACAAGCACAATATTCATGCTTCAAAGAAGCAATCAGACTTTAAGACTATTAGGTAATACTCAAGCAGCGGTTCGGGTGCTAGGGTAACCTACAACCCTTAAATCAGTTTCCAAACCTGCTATATAGGCAAATTTATACATAATAGACAAAGAAAGGGCAGAAAAATGTACACAACATTCAGTGCAAAACGCAAAACTAATTTCCTCTTTAATTTCACAATATACAAAAAGCTTTGAGAGTCATTTCTAGGAGCACGCTGGAAAATAACTTTCAACTTTAGATATAGAATTTTAAGCATAATAAATTAGTATACACCAACATCTGACAAGTTCACAAAAAAAAGTTATTCACAGAATAGCTCTCAATCAAATTAAAGAAAACGTAAAACCACAAATTTACCAGTAACAGCGTACAAAGCACATAGTTGATAAAAGTCAAGTGAGCGATCCTGTAGAGACAATAAAATTGTAAGATTACCAAGGATAGAAAATTCATCAACCAATTCAATATTAATAAGAGATGTAGACTAATGATTAATAATCAGAATAAGCATATAAAACTATTAAATCTCGTTTATATATGATATGATTACCCGAATAACATCCGAAGTTCATAGTTAAAAATAAAATCTATATCTTTGGATCCTGTGAATAGTTAGAAATTGTCATAATGAATAAAAATAAATAAAATGAATAATATATAAGTAAAAAACTTATAAATTTATTATTATTATTTAATTTTCGATAGGAGGTAGTAATTTGGTCTATTTATGAATTATAGGTGTACACAATGAAATTTTATTTGATTTATTTGTCATTTCAAATAGGAAGAGTGGAAAGTAAAATGGAAACAAGACCAACACCCCCTCCCCTATTTTCCCTCTTCTATTTAATTCCATAAAAAAGAGAAATCATACTTCCAAAAAAGAAAGAGTGAAATTTTACATATACAGCAACAACAGTTGTTTGTTATGGAGCTGGCAGTTTTGGAAGGTTAGTTGTGTAGGATAGAACACTGTATATTTCTGTGTAGGTGTGCTTAAAATTGCTTTTTTTTTATTCTGTCATGCCAAGACAAATGCAGAGGACCAATTTCTTGAATATTTGTTGGTCAGGTTGCGTCAGGACATTTAGAGCCAAATCTGTCCCCACGACCCTAAAGACCTGATGCAAGCAATGGAGGTAGTCCGCAACATTGAAGAAGCCATGAAACAAGTTTGAAGTTTCTTTCGCAGAGACGGAGTACGAGTTTATGTTTCAGGTATCAACGGGGCAACAAAGTTGTAACTAAAGTAGGGGCATTTGGTGGCAGCAATAATACCCATGCGCCCACTAGTGGGACTGGAAATCTACAAGGAGAGATCAAGATGTCTTATACATCATTTGCGGCCAAACCCGGTTCTTAGGGACTCGAAACAAACAAAGGAACTTACACCCTTCCCAATGTTGAGTATGTTATACGAAAGGATGAGGGACATTGTTATCACAGTGGATTAGCCTTTGGGCTAGGGCATCATTGTCCAGAGAAAATTCTAAGTGGTAATCTTGGTTGATGATGAGCGTGTTATTGCAGATAGGAAAATTATAGGATTAGAGAAGGAGGAAGAAAATTAGGAAATTTTGGATACCAAATACCAGTGAATGGGTTTGTTTGTGTTCTGCGGATGGGCTAACCGAGCCTCAAACCATGAAGCTTACAGGTGAACGAACAAGAGGTGAAGATCTTAATTCGAAGTAGAGGAGCCACCACTTTTATCCAGTAAATTGGTACAAAAATTGGCCCTCGGTGTAGATTCCACAAAGACCTATTATCTAAGACTAAGACGGTAATCGCAAGTCCACTCAAGGATGCTACAATAACTTAAAAACTCAGTTAGGAGCTTATGCACTGGTAGGAGATTTCTTTTTTTTTTTAGTTGAGAGGAGTGGATTTAATTTTGGGAGTTGTGTGGCTGGTAATCTTGGGGAAATTAAAATGAGTTGGAGGACCCTAAGTATGTCATTTGTCCATCAATGCAAAAATGTTTTGATTGAGGGAGATCCTAACTTGTCTAAGGTAGTAATTACTTTGAGGACACTGCAGAAACTAGTTAATGAGGAAGTTGAGATGATGACCATGCGGTAGGAAATTGAAAGATATTACGTGGAACACAGCGATTTAACAACTAACCAAGAAGGCCAATTGCGGAAAGTGCATACAGAGTTCGCTACAGTTTTTCAGGAACCTAAGGGTTTACCACCATCCAAAGAGGGTGATGACAAGATTCCAATAAAATTTGGGGTAGATCCCATTAATGTGAGATGTCGTCATTAGGAATTATCAGGTCAAGCAATAGCCCTTATTCCAACCCAGTAATCTTGGTCAAAAAGAAAGATGGAAGATGATGGTTCTGTGGATTATTTGGCTCTAAATAAGGCTACAGGCCCAAACAAGTTTTCAATTACTAACATACAGGAGTTTCTGAATGAATTAAATGAAGCCACACACTTCTCTAAAATAGATATATAAAGGCAAATTATCACCAAATCAAAATGCATGAACATGATGTTCCAAAAACAACCTTCCGAACTCAGCAAGGACATTATCAGTCTCTAGTGATGACATTTGAGTTGACAAATGCCCCAGGCCACTTTTCAATGCACTATGAATGCCACACCTAAATCGTTCTTTGCAAGTATGTGTTAGAATTCTTTATGACATTCTGGTCTATAGTAAATCTTAGAACATTCTTTCTATGCAAATTTAAAAAAAATGTTGTGTTTTCTTCTTTGGCATGCGACTTTTCCTAGCAGGTTCTATTTTCCTTACATTAGAAAGAAAATCCTAACAATTATGCACAAGTAGGACAGCTGAGTTAGATAACTCAATAAAAGAAAGAAAAGAGTATCCTTGTATTGTTTGTGATGGTGAGTCGGCAATAATACACTTTCAATAAAATTATCACTATGTTAAGAACGCACCAAGTGATGTATAGGAACAGTAGTCAATGTTCCAAATCTGCCATTAATGCGCCCAACTATTTCATGAACCTGGCTTGTAAGCTTTTGATCTAAAAATATGTAAGAATTTTTTTTTGATCAGTCATTATTCCAAAAGCCAAAAATAAGGAGCCATAATCGAAAATGTATAGAAAAATTAGTAAATGATGTTTGGCGTGTCAATGTGTATGTTTCCACAACCAAGCATTTCAAACAAATTCAATGAGGAAAGAGACGAGTAAAACTTGGTATCCCAGGTATGAACATTAAGAATCAAGTGTAAAGTGAATGTGGCATAGTAATGTGCTACGAACATAATATAGTATATGAACTTAGTATTCGACAAAATATTTTTTTCATTATGAAAGATTAATTCGTATAAAACAGAGACAAAACTGCAGAATCTACTATATGTATAGATCTCTGAGATGATTTCCATTAATGTTAACACCTTAAAGTGAAAAACAAAATTACTTTTCTTCAACATAAGATTCTAGAAAGTACAAGCACAAAAAAGAGTAAAATAGAAAACATTATAATTTTTTTTTAAAAGAAATGACAACTTCCTTGTATATTTAAAGACACAATCTTCCATTTGTTGAAACAAAAGTAAATTGAAAATGAGGAGCCTTTTTGAAGGCAACTATACCAGAGAAGCCACATGAACAAATAAAATAATGTGAGGAGCATACACTCAGGAACATCTGTTCTTGTTGGGACAGCGATTTGTAGCAGAACAACTTTATCACGCCAATAAGGATCTTCTTCCAAAAATTTTTCAAATGCTAGAATTTTCTGAGGGATTCCTTTAATCATATCAAGGCGATCAACACCTAACATTACCTGTCAAGGCAGGAAAAGGTTGTAACATTTCAATTAATAGAACTAAATCAAATAAGCACTTAAGATCATATAAAGAAAATAAAAAATGGTTGTCATGGGCTCATGGCACTGCACACCAAACAAAACTTATACAGTGAAATTCTGAAAGCAACATCTTCACTAACATTGCTTAAGTCAATTTGTGCTGAAACTCAAGCCTTTTTATAGAAGAGTGCACTGGGAAGCTCAAACCTTTTATAGAAGAATGCACGGGGAAAGTAGTAAAGTCTTGAGCACGTGCTAAAGCCACCTTCAAGCTCATGAATGTTTTTATACCTTAAAATGATGCAACTTTCTACAAACAATTAATAAGAGCTCGAGTTTTATGTTAAGAATAGAAATGTAATAGAAGCAAAAGATTTCTATGCTTAATTGTTTACCCCAACATTATTATTTTCTTGGAAATACTAACAAGAAATGAACAACTAAAGCAACCCAGGCAATGCAAACCTAAAATTTGTTTCCAAACCCAGCCAATGAAATTTAAAATCTTAGTAAGATATTTAAGAAATTCGGGCACAGAATAAATTAAATAGATCCTAACATGAGGTCTTAATACGTAAAGGATAGAGTAGTAAGTTGAAGGTACAGTTGAATAGTGATCTGTAATTGTGGCAAATCTTATATAGTATTTAGAGCATGCGGATTTTAGAGAATCCTCGAATGGTTTTAAGGATTCACATAGTGGCCAGCAATAGTTTCATTGTTTATAACTCCATTTTTCTTCCCTTTCCAACCTATATGTTTTCATCAGCCATCATCTATATTTTATCTTGCCAATCCTTAAAAGCCTTTCACTTTTTCAAATTAAGAATAAATCCCTTACTCGTGAAGACTGAAAAGCAAGAAGCGTAAATCTAAAACAATCCCAAAATTACTAGGAACAAGTAAAATAAGTTATTAGATATAAAGAAGTGTTTGCTAAAAAGTAAGAGAAGCACCTTTCTGCCTTTAAATCTTTCTTGTAATTCTTTGATGTGATCTTGTACTCGAGGAAGGTCAAGAGCTCGTATAAATCGTTCCGAGTCTATCCCAATTGGAAACTGACATTCAAGAGAACAGAATCAAATAAGAAATTTGAATTTTAAGCTCAACATCGTAATTGATTAAATCTTGAGTTTCATATAAAAAGTTTCTTCTTCCGGTCCTCCTCTTTTAATAGGTAAAGTTAGGAGCAAATTTTTTAAACAACTGTTCAAATGACAAAGCAAGAGTTAGCTTGTAGACAAATTTTGTATCACATACTGCAGCAACTCGAGTTAGCTTCCCTTGATACTCAACCCCATAAGGTGTACCTTCAAGTCCAAGGATGCGAGTACAGGCACTAACAAAATGTCTTGCATAATCGTAGGTGTGAAAACTGCAAAAGGGAAACAAAAAATTCAAATGAAAACAATAAAAATAGAAAAACGAAAATGATTAAACCGAAGAAGACAACATATAAACAAAGAAAATTCCAACGTAAGAACCTAAAAAGTTATTTTCTCAAACTAAATGGGAAATTTTAGCCGAGTCAACTTGATGTATAGCCCCATACTTTCATCATTAGCATGATTAATACATAGGTAATAATACCAAAACTTTAGCCCCATACTTTCAAATCTAACAAAATTTTTATCATGAAATATTATCACTTTAACTTAATGGCATTATTATGACATGTATTCATATGTAATCTGTTTCCTGCGTTATTTATTGGATTGGTGTAATACTCTCAAATTCCATTTAAACACACTTTGTATAGACATGGTCCTCTATATCCACTAGCACGACTATCTACCCTCTCCAATAAAATGATTTGCAGTCACTTTGACCAGTGGTTTGTCAACCCACCCACAAGGAAACTGATAACATTTAGACAGCAGTCAGCAGTTTTAGCCACAGAAATTGGGGTCAGGGGTTACCGTCAGGTGACTGTAGTTGTTAGTTTCATATATGTACATGAACTGATTAGTCAGAAAGGAAATTGTAAATGTCCAATTTCATGGATAATACAAATAGATAATAATGTTTATTCTCAAACTTTGCTTATATGAAATAGATACATAGAAGGTAGAAGGTAACTAACGATATTTGCAAGAATAAAAAGGAGGAAATCAAGTCCTCCTCTTTACAGACAAGATGTACTGGGGCATAGCACCAAACATTTATAATATCCTTTACATATTTAGTTCAGGAAACAGGATTTCCTATCAAGTGCAGTTTTGCCAGCCAATGGTTAATGGCAAATTTGATATACTAAACTAATTGCTCATTATAACTTTACCAAAATTAGCCAACGAATACTTGGCAAACATTTACAGGATGAGTCTAATGACTGCATATTATATATCCACCCAAATTGTCAAAAAGTCCCCTGAAACAATTTTATCACCAAATGCACGTGCTCGTGTCAAATTTATAATAATGATACCAAAGCATGATTGCTAAATGGAGGAGCCAGTTGGGACTTACCCAACTAAATCAGCAGCGAGAACGAAATGCAGGAGCTCTGAACGAGATGGCAGTGTCCTGTGAATTTCAGAAGATGGGAAAGGGGTGTGGAGAAACCATCCAACTTTCATATTTTTGTTATGTTTCTTTAGGCATTTTGGAAGGGACATGAGATGGTAATCATGGCACCAAACAACATCACCCTCTTCGTAGTGCTTGTTCACAACATCAGCAAACATCTGATTTGCTTTCTCATATGCCTCAAACTGAGACTGAAAACTGCGTGTGGTGGCAAGGCGGTCTTCTTGTGGAAGTCCAAGGTAGTGGAAAAGGGGCCACAATATATTGTTGCAATACCCATTATAATACTGATGAACAATCTCTTCATCAAGAAATACAGGGATACACCTCTGCAACGCACAACAATTTTCATGAATTATTTACCACATTTTCTTCCACAGAACATGGCCGGAAACAACATACGGGAACATGTGGCATGTTAATAAGAGTTTAATTTCTGTCTGTATAAAATAATTAGAACTAATTAAGAATTATTGCCTGCGACTTTTAAATTTAAACTCCCTATATTGTCAAGATGAACGGATTTTTGTAATAATATAAAAATTTAATAAAAATTGAAGACGTACAAAAAAATATTTACAGCAACTTTGCACTCAATTAGCTGAGGGCTTCTTCTTCTAGCACCCCTACGTTTTTCTTCCTGCACCCCACAATTTTGTAAATCCCAAAACTAAAAAACTAGAGTTTTTTAGGTTACCGGATATTAGGTTTTGGGAGTGTGCGGATTCATCAATCCGGAAGTGATTCGTGTTCTTTTTCAAATAAAGGGATGTTTCGAAAGCAATTTGTTGATTTCTAGATTACTGAATCCATAAGTCTAATTTTTGTTATAGATTGATGGATCCGGAAGATTACCAGATTCACCAATCTGGAAGATTTATGAATTTCCTAATTCGGAATGCAAAAAAATAAATTCGAATTTCCCATTCTGTAAAATTACCGAATTGCATTGTCCAGAAGAAGAAAGAGTAGTATGGGTCTTATGTGTATTTTAGAATTTTTAAAAAATAATAGGCTATTGTTGTCTTTGCATTACATTGTGGGGGTGGGGTGCAGGAAGAAAAATGTAGGGGTGCTGGAAGAAACTGCCTTAGCTGAGTTATTTAACAATGTACCTTTTCAGCCAACGCTTTAGTAAGTGCCTTCTGTCCAATCTCATCTGGCACGTTCACCCCAGCCCAACCTATCCACCTTGCCTCAAACTCCTTCACACCTTTGTAAAATAACATAATCATGTTAGAGCAGATCAAGACGGTAATTAGCTTAGTCATACACAGTAATTTAATACTTTTTTTCTTTTTAAAATCTCATTGAAATAATTAAAAAAATTGTATAAATGTAATAATTATATAAATTATTTTTAGAATTTAATTAGAATGCACTAACTCTATAAAAATATGTTTAGATTATCGTTACATCATATAATAGCATGTATAAAGCAAAATAATTTTAAAAATCATTAGTTTATGAAAGCCAAACCTAACTCTTACAAAGTTTATATAAATTTCACACTCAAATAAGCTATAAACTTTTTTTTTCCCAAACTGCCCATTATTTCAAAAGGCAAACAATGGGAGCAAACATAAAAAAGCTGTTACGGTTACACCGCCAACCATACACAGATATCTAGTCCTATCACTTGAAAGGCGGTGACAAATTTTGGAAGAAAAAACACAAAAGGGTAAACAAAACAGAAATACTATTAGTAATTATTATCCAACTAACACACACAAAAATTTAGATGTGGTACAGACGCTAGAAAGAGAGAAAGATAGAAAAGAAAATATCGATAAGAATGCAAAAAAAATAAAATAAATACTTTTCCTTTTAACTTAATAACCTTGACTTATGATTTTATAATTCTTTTTAAAATTAAAAATAATGAAATAAATATTTCAAAAAGCATGTCAATAATAAGTAATATTTCTCTATAAAAAAATACAAATTATTACGAGTTAATTTATGGAAATTTTGTCTTATTAAATTCTCTAAACTTTTGTTTTAATTTATACATAAATTAATTTTGATTTTAGAAAAAACTATTTTCATAGAAAACCCTTGAACTCTTTTTGGTAAAAACGGGAAAATATGTTGGATGAAAATAATTAAATGCAAAATTAAAATTAAATATATTTGATTGAAAATAAAAATAAAAATACAATAACTTTGGGCATGAATCCTCTCTAATTAAGAAAAAAAAAATCAAGAGTATAGACTTTTAAAATTTCACAATTCATCAATGTTTTGGCTACAACTTTTTTTCAATTAAAATTATTAAATTAAATAACTAAATGAAGGTTGAGATGTCATTCCATTCTATAAAGAAGTACAAATACTATAACAATCCCATCATTTATAAAATCGTTTTTCTCCTCCCTTAAATTTATTGATAACAAATAACCAAATAAGTACCAACGTATGACCTATACTCAATCCCTCCCTTTGAGTATGGTTCCTGTTAATGGAATAAATATGTTTATTTCATTAAAAATGACTAATTATCTAAAAAAACTGGTACAAATAAAAAAAGTTATAATGCTTTTCCCCATAATTTATACCTATTATATATCATCCCAAAAAAATGTTATTAATTAATCTGAAATATTTGTTACCTGAACCTTCTCTCTTCCTACAGAACATGAAACAAGCGTGATGATAATCATGGTGACAGCCACTTACCTAACAACGCGCTGACCAGACCACCGGCACTTATCTCCAACGACCACACGTCCTCACCTTTCCTTACTGCCGACACCGGCAATCTATTCGCCACCACCAACAGCCTCTGTCTTAACGCCTTCGTTTCATGCCTCTCTTCCCCCACCCCTTTCACCCTACTCCCCTCAACACCGCCATCACCCGCGGCGGCGCTCTCTTCTTCCCTCAAACGCACCTTCTCCTTCTCCAAAGCCTCACCACTTTTCCCATTGCTCTCATTCCCCTCCTTCAACTGAATCACTCTCCCACTCTTCCTCAGCTCCCTCTCTCTCAGAAGCCGTTCCACACGCCCCGGTATTTGGTTCGAGTTTCCGGTGTACTTGTTCCCAGGCATACGCTCGTCCTTCCAACACACACCACGCTTCAATAATCAACAACAGTTTCTTCAAACCTGCATTAAAAAACGCGCTCCATCAACAACAGTGAACAACAGAAAACGAAAAACTCAGCAAACAAACCATCGGAAAACAACAGCAAACTGGTTGCGCTCAATCACAACCAATTTCTTCGGTCCAACGACTTGTAAGATTTTTAACATTCGAAATATCTATTTCGGAATAGAAAGAAAACATTAAAACAGAGTTGACAGAGGAGTTTCATTTAAACGAATGCAACAACCACCACATTGCATGGAGTAAACCAAAACTGAGAAAATTCAGATACAGTTTTTGAGTGTTTTTTTTTTTTTTTTTGCTGATATTCATTCATCTATCAGAATTCTAGGTTTTCTTTCCTATAATGTAAATGTTGATTAATTGAATTATCAAATACGAAGAAACTATACAAAATTGTTTCACCTTAGAATTCGACGATATAACCGAATCAAATGCTTAGTTCGAATACAAATCTCTCTGGTAGAAAGTAGCAATTTGCGTTCTACACCAACAATATAGCATAAGCATGTGAGAAAGTGAGATACGATTTCTATAGCAGAAACTTTTGTATGATGAAAACGGTGAGAAACTAAGAACGCAGAGAAAAGAAGCGATGAACATATAAAGGAAAAGTTGGAATTGAAATGGAAGAGTAGTAACCTCTGCTGGAGAAGTAGCGTCCACGAGAAGCAAGAGACAGAGAATCCTGTCCGCGAAATCTTTGGGGAGTGTTTGGACAGCGAGTTAACAGCTGTGTACGAAGAGGTGGGAAGTGAGTGGATAATTTTGCAGAATCTGAATGACAAAGAATTTTGAAGTTGATGGTTGGAGTAATCACATAGAAGAAAAGAAAGAGCGGAATAGTGGAATCCCCGTGTAAGCTTCAGAAGCCACATTAACTCCCTCGCCATGCAGTTAACAAATAACCAGAAGTACAGTTCAAAATGGGAGCCAAAAACTGAATTTTTACAAGCTCGAAATTAGTAAGAAGAAATTTAGGTGTGGTTTTTCAGATGTTTTAAGTATTATTATTTTAGTCAAAGTTAACTTTTATTCTTTGTATAATGCATATTTAACTTGTTACTTGGATTATTGAAATGAAATCTCAAGTTATGTCCTTATATAATATAAAATATTTCCAAAGAGAAAAATGGTAATAGTAATAAGTATAATGAGAGTGATAGTGAATAGAATAGGTTAGTGTAATTATTTATGATCTTGACAATTTTTATATAATATATAACTAAATATAATTGGGACTTAAATATATTTTTAATTATTGTAAAATTAGTTAGTTTTAATTTTGATTTTCGTAATTTTGTTTTGCTTTTATTTTTATAAAATTTGAAATCACTTATTTTAAATTATTGTTTGTAATCTTTCACATTTATTTTTGTTCTTACGAGAATGATGTGTTTGTTCTTACGAGAATGATGTGTTGGAGCTTCGAGGTGGTATAGAGGTGATTGCCTTACTCATTGAGTTGTTTATTATTGATCAAGAAGTTTTGTGCTCTTTGGGAAGGTCTATATCCTCAACATCTCTTGCCACTACAAAGGTCTTCAGAAAGTTGGGGGAGATCTTGAGGCTTTGAGCATAACATTTTCTTGTTGTTTCGGATCAGCCTTCACTTTGATCATCATCTTGTCTTCTTTTAGAAATTTCATTGTCATATGTAGCGTTCATCTTGCATAAAATCATTAAAAAAAGTCCATATCCGTGAAGGTGATGGCAGGGAGAGACCAGGGTAGTAACAAACTAACAACAATTGATGCTTCGAAGATGTCTCTTTCTAGCCAAGCTCGACGATCTTCCTCTAGCAAAGCCTCATGCGATAGTATTTATTGTTCCCCTAACTTTGTTAGGATTTCACATGATGTTCTTGCTCAAACTTGGGTGCTTCCCTTTCTTGGTGTGATCCACGACCTTGTCCTTGGAAACCATCGTGGAAGCCTTTTACACGGTCTCTTCTCTTCAATGTCCTCAGCCCCGACCTCATCTAGGTTGTCACCAACTCTGGGATGTACTTGTTGCACGAAGCGATCAATGGCATTAGATCATACAAGTTCTTCGATAAGATATCGTACCTTGAAGCATTCTTTTGTAGTATGACCCAAATTATGATGATAGTTGCATCTCTTAATCAAATCATTGAATGTGTGAGTTGTTGCTAGAGGTGAAAGTTGTACCAACTTGAGGTTACATGTTTCATGCAAGATCATGTCTCGACTTACATTCAAGGGACTGTAACCCTCAAACTTTCCTATTTGCCTTCTTTTGAAATGTTGTCCAAGGATGGGAGTAGTCGATGCCTTCATCATTTTTCATCTTGCACCAACATTCTCCTCTATACTGATATACTAAGCTACTTTACTGTGGAGTTAATCCATATCGGCAGGGATATTTACATAAAAGGAGTCAATGAACTTCCTTGGATGGAGCCCCACTAAAAACATGTGCATGGCCACAATTGGATGAAGATCAAAAATATGTAGGGACGTCATAGAAAATCGAGCCATATATTGTCGTAATGATTCATTCTTTCCTTGCACAATACTATAGAGAGATGTCAAGGTGGTTGTCATAGGTTTGCAATTGGTAAAAAGAGCTCAGAAGGAAGCAACATCGGTTGGACCACCGGGTCAATAGGGACAGGGCACACAAGATTGTCAATGAACAACACCAAGTGATCACTCATTGGAAAAATGAAAACCAAATGAAAACCCTAACAAAACAAAAGAAAGGAAAAAACGCAATTTCAAAGCTAACAACACAAACAAAATCGAAATTTTGACTTTTAATAAATTTTGGTCAACAATAAAAGTATGTTGCAAGAATTTCTATTATCAGTAAATATCAAACTAAAAGAAACAAAGAGAAAATTTCCTCCTTGACATTGCCACTGTGAATTGGTGACAAGTTCATTTTGAAAAAGGCAACCAAAGCTTTGATCATTTCAGGTGTGTGTTTGGAAACTACCTGAAGCCTCTCATTCACGGGAGATATTTTCTTGGTGACCTTGTTGATGGCATTGTGCTGGCTCTGCTTCACTAACAGGTGATGAAATGAAGAGAAGGTTAGGGTTTACTTTGAATACCGAGTTTGAGGAGAAAATGTGAAATTTTAAGGGAATTTTTGGAAGAATAAAAACTTAAAAATAAAAATAATTATATTAGTATAGTCATCGATTTGGTGATGTTTTTTTTTATGACTAGAAATTTAGTCACTATTTTGGTCACTAAATCATAAAAATAACATATAGTAATTGATTTGGTCACTAATAATGACAACATTTTTTCGGTCATTGATTTAATCATTGGTAAAGACCACTTTTTTGGTCATTGATTTTGGTCACTATTCAACAATTTTCTGGTAGTGACATCTCAATAATTGGATGTACTTATCTCTTCTAAATAGTATGTCTCAACTTGAAATTTGTCTAAAGTGCAAAGTCGTTGGAAACAAATTGAGTTGACAGTGTTAACATTAGGGAGTTGTTGAAAAAAGCAACTTTAGCTTTTCATCCAAAAGATCATTTGTTGTGACTTGTGCTCGAATGAATCTTCTTGGCAGATGAAACTAAAAAACATTTCCTTTGACTTAAAATAAGCATACATATGTTCATGGAGTACAATGCTAGCTTATGTGCAAATCATTTGAGCATATCCATGTTTTATTGTAGTGAAAGAAGACATCACAATGTTGTATTATCTAATAGAAGAGACACTTGTGTCATACATGATTTGTTGTTGAACGAATATTATTACCTTACAAACAAAGCATGACCATGTTTTATACTTAATTTTTTTGTACTTAATCAAAATCATGGGTGGTCGAGTTTTTCCTAACAGAGTTGATTCAGATTCGACAAGTGGTCTTAATAAAAGGAGATTTATTACTGACTATATTTACACTTGTAGGAGGGGCATTAAGTTGGTTATCTAAATTATAAGATATTATAGATTTGTCTACTACATAAGTTGAGAACATGGCAACTACCCAAGCATGCAAGGAAGCTATGTGAATTCAAAGGTTAATGGAGGAATCTGTGCACATGTAATAGAAGATTGTTTGGTGTTGTGACAGTTAGAGTGTTTTGCATATTTCAATGAATTATGTCTTTCATTAAAGGATGAATCACATAGGAAGGAATACGTTATCACTTTGTCCAAGAAGTATTAGAAGAAAGGAAGTGTGAATATGTTAAAGATTCACGCAATTGAAAACCTAGTAGATGTTAATACAAAGTTTGTTAACATTTAGAAGTTTATATGGGTTCAATCCTAGTGAGATCTATCAAAACAATCAACAATATGCATGAAAAGAATAAAACATAATGTCAAGATTTGATTAATTTAATCAAAATCTTCAAGTGGGAGAATATGAAAAGAGAATCCTTATATCATGGAAAATTTATCTTAGTGCTTACTTTTCTTGTTATAGAATGAGCATAATTTTTTCTTAGTAAGAGACACCAAAAATCATTTTTTTTTCTTTTCTATTATTTTATTGTTTGAGAAAAGAATTAAGAGACTGAAGATAGTTTTGAGAGAAAAAATAATTTCTCCTTTTAAGGTTCTCATAGTAGTTGTTTTACCTATTTTCAAGAGAGTGTTATTGTTTTCTCCTTAGATCTAAAGAGAGGTATGGTAATTTTATTTTATTTTCCTTAATTAAATTTCATTATTAATTGTATTTTTTTTTTTTTTTTTTTGTTTTTTTTTTTTTTTTTTTTTTTTTTTTTTTTTTTTTTTTTTTTTTTTTTTTTTTTTTTTTTTTTTTTTGGTTTTGAGTTTTTATGTTTGTTACTCTTATGTCTAACAAAAATGATATATTTTGTATGTTTATTCATGTTTTCAATCTCAAATATTGGGACAATCATAGTTTTGAGTTTAAATTTAAAAAAAAATGTAAAAAAGATATATCAGCCCATAAATACTAAATTTTAAGATATTGATTTTTTTTTAGAGTTTAGAGTTTAAAATATATAATGTAGAGTTTAAGATATAAGTTTCAGAGTTATTTTTTATTTTTCATTTTTTATTTCTCAAAGTTGAGTGTTTAGAGATTAAAACAATATTTTTTTTGAAACTTTAGTGCACTAAAAAACTTGTTTAAGTTTGGAAAACTAAAATCAGAATTGTCTCAAATTTAAAGAAAAGAAACATAATGAAAATTACTTTTAAAATGAGTAGTACTAACTGAAATACTTTTATATAAGAATTTATTATACCATATATTGTTCATTTAAGTTACTACTAATAGAATAAATTTAATTTCTATTTAACATAACTTCCATCATGAGAGAACCATTTTATCAGTTTATAGATATAGAGAGAAACAGAACGAGAGAGAAAGAGAATAGATTACAAGGTATGGTTTAGAATTTTGATTTGTTTATATAAGGTAAAATTAATTTATGTATTAACTAATTTATTAGAAATAATTTTTAAATTTTTATTTGATTACATGAATTATTGATGTACAATTTTCAATACTTTTTATTTATTTTAATAATAATAGTACAAATAAAAATAGAGGAATTTAACAGTCGGTGACAATAAATCTATAAAATCTTGTTATAATAAATTTTAATATTATTTTAAAAAATAAATTTTAAAATTTTAAATCAATTTTAAAATATTATTGAAATTTGTAGGTCATTTTTATATAAATATACTATAATTTGATAAAGGATCATTAACAAAGAAAATGATAGCTTGATAATCTTAAAGTTGTACCCAACTCTCATGCTTGATGGATTTAAAAATAATATAATAAAAGGTAAATTTATAAATAAATAATATAAATAAATATTAAAATAATAATATTAAGAGTTGTAATGTAATTGTATAAAAAAGATGGATTTAAAAATAATATAATAAAAGGTAAATTTATAAATAAATAATATAAATAAATATTAAAATAATAATATTAAGAGTTGTAACGTAATTGTATAAAAAAGATGGATTTAAAAATAATATAATAAAAGGTAAATTTATAAATAAATAATATAAATAAATATTAAAATAATAATATTAAGAGTTGTAATGTAATTGTATAAAAAATTGGAATTATGAATGTAGCATAATTTTCTTAAAACAAATTAGGTAGAAATATGTTTGAAAAAATAATAAAAGAAAAAAAATATAGATGTCAATATACTCCCATCTAATAATTATGTTTATTAATTTTTTTATTTAAATTTAATTTATATTTCAATTAAATAACTTAAATTTAATATTTTATTGTTATATTTAGTTGTTAAAAGAGATGTTGAGAAAATATAAGTTAGCGAAATAGTTTTTTTTTTTTTTTTTTTATGGTTGTTATACAACTAAGTTATTAGTTGATTAAAAGGTTCTATTCAATCTTAGGTCAAAAATCAAAAGGCTAATAAAGAATATGTTTAACTTTAAAGATTTGTTTCTCCTTCAAAATTTTATATACACTTTAGAATATGATAAAAGTCATGTTTTTCTTATATATCCACAATTATTGAAAGAAATATTTTGGTTTCATTCAAATTTAACCTATTAAACTTGGTCTAATGATAATAAAGTATCTAATCAGCTCAAAAGTAATTATTGGAACAATTTTGATACTATTAAATTTGACTTCACTTAACTGTATAAAATTGATAAAATAATATATTCATCCCACTTAAATTTACTTTTATTTTATTTCTACATATTTTCAAAATTTATTCAGGATTTTTTCCCCAATTTTTACTATATTTTGAGGTAATGTTAAATTCTTGCCGAAATATTTACTTTTTATTTAAATAATTTGTTTTTATTTATTTTTTAAATAAGTGTTTTTAGTGAAATATAAATCTTATTTTAGATATAAATAGTTCTCTATTTTTTTAAGAAATAAATGTTATTTTTTAAATAAGAAATTCTTTAAAATTTACTTATTTTTAATATTTTTGTAACATCAATCACTAAATTCTATAAATTCTTAAATAATAACGTATCTTTTTAGTTTATTTAAATGTTTAGAAAATAATTTTAACCTCATAAAATTAGTTTAGAGGTTAAAAATTACATCTATTTATACATTACAATTTAATAATCATATACATTACAAGAAAATTATTAAATAAAAAATAATTTCAGAGATCAAAATAATTAGTTATTATTTGACTAAATTAAAAATGATTTTATAAATTAAAAAATTATTACTATCTAAGTTTTTATTAGTAATAAAAATTTATAAAATAATTTTTAAAGTGGTATCTAATCATTAGCTACCAAAAGTGTTAGTTACTTCTTTATATTCTAAATTAGTCTAATTTTAATATAAAAGTAACTAAAATTTAGTAACTAATTTTAAATACCAATTTAAAAACTATTTTATAATTTTTTTGTTAATAATAGAAATCACTTTAGATACAAATAACTTTTTCATCTTTAAAATAGTATCTAATTTAGTTAATATAGTGACTAATTATTTTTTGTCTCTAATATTATTTAATAATTTTCTTGCAGAGTATATAGTAAATATGAGATTATTTTTATAAATACCGGTGAAATTCTATTTTCCTAAAGTAAATATTTTATATATTGATGGAAAATGAAGTTATAAAGATTAATGAAAAAAAAATGAAATGTATATAATTTTAACAATTCATTTTGTTTTGTCTTGGTGCAAGGTGTTAGTAGTTGACTCATTGTGTGGTTGATGCACAACCACTATTGGTACTTGTTAGGCACAATAGCTATAGTGTTGGTTGCCATATCAAGATAGTGAAAAGAAGAAAGTGAGAGGGAGGGAAGGGTAATTTGCCTTTTTTTTTATAAGAATCTTCTTATTAATTATGGTCAAATCAATAGGGAGAGAAAAAAAATAAAAATAATGAGTATAACATTTAAGAGACTAATTTTTTTTTTATAAATTAATTCTGTTAAATGATTTTTAAATTGGTATGTAATTATCAACCAAAGTTTTTTACCAAATTTAGAATATAAATAATTGGTAGTTAAAACCTTGGTAGCTAATTAGATACCAATTTAGAAACTAATTTAGAAACTAAAAAGTTTCTTAGTTTCTAAAATGATATATAATTTAGTCACTATAGCAACTAATTATTTTTTGTCTCTAAAATTGTTTTTTATTTCATGATTTTCTTGTAGTGTTATTTACAAAAGAATGAGTTTTTCCTTATGAAATATTTTTTTTTTTTTTAAAGGGGGTTTTGAAACTAAAATTCACCAAACAAGTTAATTTCCTCATCAGTAATTTTTTAATAGATGAATAATATTTCTATCCTTAACATTAAACTATCTTTCATTTTTTTAGTTAAATAGTCCAAATTTTAATTGAATTCAAAACTTTATGAATTGCGTTCAAGTGAAGTGAAGTTTGTATAATATTTATGTTGAAAAAACAAACATATACACATTATCAACAACTAAAGTAAAACTTTGAAGAGTCAAGTATAGAAAAATATACAATCTAATGCTTAAAGTTTTTATTTTGTTTTCTTCTTTTGCCCATATTAATATGGAGAGAAATATAAAATTAAAAGATTTATTTAATTTTTTTCCAATGTTTTATATCCACTCAATTTCTACCATTTTTTCTAAATAATTCAGAAATTGATGTTTAAAAATATAAAGGAAATTTGATATTTTTGACATATCTTTGTCTAGTTTTGGCAATCATTATTCGAATACAATTTTTTAAATAATTTTCTGAAATAGAGCCCAGAAATACCAAATATGTCGTGTCATCAAATTCTTCTAACTACTAAAAATATTTTTATAATTTTCTCTGACTGTCTAGGTTTTAATATAAATTAACAAAATATTCGTTATTATTCTCACAAGCCCGAAACGATATTTAATTTATATTCATTACTATCATGATTTATATTTATAATAAATGCAGTAAAAAATAGAAATAAATTAATGTTTCATTAACAAACTTTGTTATAAATTATAAGTAAAAACTTATTCTTTACTTATTAGCAATTTACACGATCTTGTTGACAATATAAATTAAAACATTCATTATTAACATTAGATTTATCTTACCTTGATGGAGTGTAATTTAAAATTTATAAGTTATATTTTTTTTTTCATTTTAATCAGTAATACTTTAATTATGAAAATAATTATTTATCGTGTAGCCTAAATAATAAGTTTATTTTGTTTATTATTTTAGCAATAACATAATAAAATGTAAAAAAAAAAGGATATAACATAATATAAGTTATATCGTTATCTTGACCAAAAATTGAAATGTTTTATATCTAATCCAATGACCTAAAACTTGGCGGAAAACTTGGGAAGTTATTAAATGGGGGAAATCATTGAAGTACTACTTGAAAGAAAAGGGATCAATAAGAACAAACCAAAAATGAGAAAAAGGGAGAAAAGCATATTCCTAGGCAAACAAAAATCAAATATATTTACAACTAGCATTAAATAAATAAAAACTTGTATTTCTTAGTCTTCATTTAAAATGAATCCCATAAACATGGGAAAAGGAAAAAGTAAAAGTTTAGAAAGAAAGATGGGAGAGAAGATATACTTTGATTAAGACGGAATAAAGTATTATGGACCATAATTTTTTTTTTCTTTTGTAAATGATGTAGAAAATTATCATGTCTTATTTATATCATAATTAGTTATGTTACATTATATATATATATATATAATTGATAATATTTGTAAAAATTAATTTTTTGTTTTTTTATCATTATAATAATAAATGATTAAACTAATAATAATAATAAATAAATAAATTTATTCATAATCATTATAAAATTAAATGAAATACTTTTTCTTTCCATTAATTTTTTACACTAAAAAAACTTTTATTTCCACTCATTTATTACTTCTTCTTTTTCTTCTTTTTTGATTTCTTCTATTTTGTTCCTATCCACCAAAGTGATCACTAATATAAATCTTAGGTAGGTAAACTTATGGAATAAAGAGACAGAATAAAAAAGTTTAAAACTGAGCATCGGGATATTATCATTCCTTTATAAGAACAACCATATAATTGCTCATATACAATATACATCTTACTACAAAAACAAAATTATTATTTTATTATTTAATACCTTCAAAGTTAGAAAATATATGATAATAATGTTTACAAATTAAAACTCTTAGAAAATAGACTTTAAATTTAACTTAATTTTATAAAACTGATTTAAAAATATCAGGTTTAACATCCATATACACACGCAAAAAAAAATATAATAATGCTCAACTTAGACATATTAGAATAGTTAGAAAGTGAATTTTGAGTTTAACTTAATCTTATAAAATCGACTTAAGAATATGAGGTTTAACATCTACACACACCCACACACTCATATATTTCGTCATATCTATAGTCAATATGAGATCTTTAACGCTTGACATTGAGGACATTGAGCTTGAGAGGGGAATTCGTTAGTAGGTGACATAATAGGTCCAACAAACTTGACTAGGATAAACTCTAAAGATTTACCTCACAAACTAGCTTGGTAATGAGGTTTCCACCCATCTATAGTATGACCATATCTCTAGTCAATGTGGGATGTCACGGTGAGGACATTGAGCGCTAGGTTAGGGGAAATCCGATAATGGGTGACATGATAAGCCTAACAATCTTGACTAGGATAAACAATAAACCTCACAAATTTAGCTTTGGTAAGGTGAGGTTTGCACCCTATATACTAGACTTTGACTATATCTCTAGTTAATGGTAGGATCTCTAAAATATCTTCACATGCCGAGGACTAGACATCTCAATCGTGGGACTGAGGGGAACTAGATAACGAGTGACATAATAGACACGATACTTCACTATGATAAACTATCAATGATGTTGATACCAGCTTAAGAAAGTGAAATTTAAGTTTAAATCAACCTCACAAAACTAGCTTAGTAAGATGAGGTTTGCACCCACCTATATGTTATAATTTGACTTTATCTTTAGTTCATGTGAGATCTCCAACAAGAATTAAAAAACTAGGTAAGAGTGTCTTAACAACAAGTTAAAAATTTGAGGAGATAGGTATTAGAGGAATGAATCCCTTTTGAATGTATTTGGTCTTTTCGTCAAATTTTTGTAAAAGTACAAAATGAAAATCCACCTAAATGTATTTAGTCCTTTCGTGAAATTTTGAATTTTCATATATATATATATATATATGACATTAAATATCATTGAACATTGAAAAAGGAACAAGATTTTTTTGAATAAATTCATCCCAGCTCATACGTTAAGAAAGCAAGTGCACAATATTCCTCTCAAGAAAAACAATAAATAGTATACATTTTTTTTTTCATGAAATAAGTGAAAAATCAAGAATGACATAAATAACTTTGTTGATTTTCTCATTGATTTTATTATCGAAATCGAAATAAGAAAAACCTCTAAATAGTAAAATAATTAAAACTAAAAAAATAAGAGGCATAAACTAAGATAGGCTTTTAGAGACCTCGTTACATGATGTACAACTTGTAGGAACTAATGGAAGGAAATAAGAGAAGGCAAAAGGTTGTAGCAACTCATTGAACGTAATTGCACAAAATTGTAATACTGATCTTATTCATTTTGATTTACTTCAATAGTATATATAATAAAATTACAATTACTGGAAGCTATAAAATAGGAATACTAACAGGCATGTAAACTGACTATCAATGCAATATCACGGTAAAATAGTTTAAGGGTAATAAATAATAAAATCAGAATTAATAATAATAAAATATGAATTAATAACCAACACAACCTACACATGGTGTACCTAGGGTTGTGAACAAATTAGCTAAATTGTTAGATATCATAACTAATATTGTGATGTGTTGTAGTAAGGTAGATCAATTTGCCAATAATTCCTTTATATTTTGTTGAATTGTATAATAAATCACCTTAATCATCCATAAGTTAGTAAGAAGGATTCATCGAAGAAGAGACATGTTTTTACTAGCAATAAAATTAGTATTAGGAAGAAGATTTAAATAATATTTTCTCTAAATCAAGTAACTTATCAGTCTACTTGAGGGGACCAATATCCTTAGTACTAAAAGTTTGATGAAGATTATTTTTGAGACAATCAATCTCAATTATGAAGTTTATATATAATGGAACATCATCAACACAAATCAATAACATTATGGTGAAAGGGAGAATCTTTTTAATGAATGAAGAATTGTTAATTAGCATGACTTTGTACACAATCCATAGAAAAAGTGTAACATCTAAACATTTTGTTTAGGATATTATGTAGAAGAGTAACTTAGCATCTTTTAAACATGGTTTCACAGTGCCTTCATTGGAAAGAATACGCTTAGCGGATTCGACTCTGCTCAACTGATTCAACCCTACTTAGCAAAGTTATGCAAAAGAGAATTTTGGAAGTTTTTATGCTTAATTTTACTCAACCATTTTTCAATCAGCTCAATACAGGCTAGACTTGACTCAACCATCTTTAGCTTGACCTAGTTAATTTTCAGCACTTCAAAAAATTGCCTCTAGAGCAATTCTGCTTAGTGTACAAAGGTTGCGCTCGACAAATTTTCCTTGATGAATGCCATTTTCCCTTCTTGCACTCGAGAGTGAATGTGCTTAGTGCATGAGGGTTGTGCCCAACGAATTTAAGGTGATGGAAATGTAACTTTGACCAATCCCCTTAGTGGTTTGAGATTCGCTCAACGGATTGACCCCTATCAGTTGACTATAAATAGCCTTAAGTTGTCATATTTACATACTTTGACGTAAAATAGAATTGAGAAATTAGGGTGAAAAGGTTCCATTACCACCTAAGGCATAAGGAATTAAGAGATTCTTGTTCTTCTATCTTTCTTTGCTTCTCCATCACTTCTTCTTATTCTCTTCAACTTCTACCGATCAGTTTTCTCTCTAAGTGAATGGTTCTCTCATTTCCATCATTTTGTCCTTTAAGGGTTATAACCCATGAAATCATTTTCTAAAGAATGGAATGAAGGTGTAATGGTTCAATGAGATGTATTATTATCTATTAGAAAAATTTTCTGAAAAACTTACTTTCTTGAAATTATTTTCAGACTTGAAAATAGAATGCAATTATAGGTGGAATCAAGATTGATGTAAGAAAAGGTTTGCAATACAATATAAACACGATAAGAAAAGAAGAATTGCACAAGAGAATTTACACTAGTTCAGATCTTTAAGATTCTACTTCTAGTCTTAACAATTCAACCTTAGAATTGTTGGTTCCACTAAATTTCATAAAGTTATATAGGAATAAACTCATGAACAAATTCAAGAGGATATATAACAACCTTTGAGATCAAGAGGATATTAATCTTTATCAACTTTTACAACCTAAAAGGATATATAGTTTATAAACTTTTGATCACCAAGTACAACAACTCTGGCAAAGAAAACAAAGAAATAAGTTACCAATTACACAACAGAAACAATCCCTAGATTAGCATAATTACACAACCTTGTTTCAAATCTTTGTAGCACAAAGATGAGTATAATAGAATGCTTATAATTCTAGAAAAATATAGCTTTTGAATACTTGTTAATTTATATATGAAACATAGAGTCAATTAATTTATTTATAGATTTGAAAATCACTTATTGAAAGTAACATATGACACATTTAATCGATTATGTTAAGTATTACTCGATTATTCTTTGCAAACGAGTTGAAAATAGTTTCAGTTTTAATCGATTAAAATATGTGTAATTGATTAAATTAGGTCTTCATTTAGTTATGTAACTCATTTAATCGATTATGAATATTGTAATATATTATTATACCAAGAATTCTAAAAACACTAAAATTATATATATATATATATATATATAGATTAATCGATTATTAACGATATAATTGATCATTTTATTCTTAACCCCATCAAGAATAATTTTATCGATTAAACAAAAATGTAATAAATTATTTTGTTCCAAAAAAAATTTTAAAACAATTTTTCTCTTTTTAAAAACATTTTAGTTCATTTTAAATTTGGTGTATGTTGATCTTACGAATACCTTTGTATAAGAAATTCAGGTAACAAATACACAAAATTTCATGACATTCTAAACATGTCTATGACAACTTCATCTTCATTCTTCATCATCAAAACACCATTCTTTGCGACTTGAGTATCTTCAAGTCTTCAAAGTTTAATATTATGTTTTTAATGAAAGAGAAAATAGTTTTTTAAAAAATAGCATGCATATAAATAAAGATATTATTTTTCTTTTCATGTAAGAAACCTTTGACTCTATCTTTAAAACTTACAAAAGTACACATGTTTGTTATGTTTTTTTTTCTGGAAACAGCTTATATCCAAAAACTTTGAGACATAATAAAAAATGGGAAAACTTTTAGCACTTGAAAAGGACGTGTTTTTGTTGTTAAAGTTGAATTATTTTTAAATTTATTTCAATAATCAATTATTGATTATTTTCAAAATCATGTATGATAATTTTACTTTGAATGTTGGATGGAAAGTGAATATAAAATCTATTTAGTTTAGATGGTATAATATAATATATTTTGTTTAACAAATTGGTATAATATAATAGATTTTCTTCAACAAAATTTTAGAAAGGGATACATAATTTATAATAACAAATTTTATATTTAAATTAATTAATTGTTAAAAGATAAAATTGAGAAAAAAAAATAGATAAAATATGAGAAAATCCTAGCAACATGTTATCTAATACAATCTTCTAACATGTTCCTTTATAATAGTTAAAATTTGTCAAAAATTACAAATCATAAAGGAGATACATTAAATAAGAAAATGAGATTCACACAACTTTATAATTTTCAATAAATTTTCGTTAATATAAATAATGTATTTAAAAAATCTATCGTGCACAATATGTCATTGATTTAAAGGATTTTCGACTAAAATTCCTTCAACAAATATAATATACCCACAAAATATTAAAATAATGAAGATCAATTATTAACAAAATCAATAATAGCATTAATAAAAAATAATAAGTTATCATAATTTCTCAAATAATTTTTAACATCTTGTTTCGTTTTTCTCTTCCAATTCAAACTTTAGACGTCTTTTATACTTATAGTAAGAAAACTATTCAAATGTGTTCTTAATAGAGTTCTTTTTTATGTAACAAACGAATTTTCATCATAAACTGTATTATAATATTATAACATTCATATTATCATGAAATATTATAACATCTTAGTTTACGTTAGAAATATGTTTGTCATCTAAACAAACTGATCGACAATGACTCATTCCAACAATTTCTTTACTACAAATACTTAAAAAGTTTAAATTTGGATTAGAGACGAAAACCAATTTAATTTAACGTGATAATAATAAAAAAAACATATTTAACCTATATTTTATAATCACAATCTTTAAAAGATTGCTTAGTTTATAGAAAAACACTTTCTCATTTACAATAGAAATGCTACAATATTAGAATCCAAATTTCATCCATGTTTCCAAATAAGAGAAAACAAAAATTGTAATTACCTTTTTCTATAAAAGTATATCACAATCTTAAAAAAATACCTGTTGGAGCAACTTTTGTAAAGGTAAGAAAAATAAGAAATTGAGGAGCACCACGAATCGAACAACATATGACATAATGGAGTTAAGGTCCCATTAAAAGCGACAAAAGCAGCATCAGGATAAAAGATTTGCCTTGCATGCAACCTTCTTATTCTGCACTAAATGAAGCCAAGTGGACGTGGGATTCCACTTTTAAAAGGTTACTCACTTCAACCATAAATTTTTCCAACAAAAACCACATATTCTTTTGGGTCCTTCACACCCTTTTCTATATCTTTAACTCACCATCATCTAATGTAAGTAACACCACTACATATACAAGAATATCAACAAGATTTTTAAATTATTTTTTAATATAATATTAAAATTTATTGTTGAAAATCATCGATTAGAGATAAAGACATATTATATATATAAAAGTGAGTACAAATTTCATCTTTATGAGTTAGTTTTATAATATTGAGCTAAACTTAGAGTTTATTTCTTAATATATCAGATTTATTTAGAGTATATCTTAACGAAAGTTTGTTGGACTTATCCGAAAGTATCGGATCACACATTATATAGTCTTGCACATGAGTTGGCAGGTATCAGCGTGAAGGATGTTTTGAAAATCCCACATCGACTAAAGATAATGACCGATTTTATAAGGTTAAGTTAGACTTAAAATTCTCTTTTTAATACTTATTCTAACAAAGTTTGTTGGATCTATCATACGAGATGTTCATGTCTCGACGTGAAGAGACTGTGTTGTGTTGGAGATTTCATATCGATTAAAAATAAGATCAATTTACACGGTATGAATAGAACAATCGTCACCTTATAAATTAATTTTGTGGTTAGAGTTACTTTTAATAATAATATATTTTACATACTTTTTTTTTATACATACTGCTCTAAATATTTTTGTTAACTAAACTTCTTTTTAATTATTTATATTATATATAAATATATTATAAAGTTTAACAAATTAATGTTCATAGTTTTTTTACCTTAGTCCCAACCCTATATGACGTATGACTTTGGATGTATCAAAATAAATATAACTAAAAACTAAAGTGACATGAACCCACTAGTCTTCACATCTTTTACTTTATGTCTACTTGCATCTTTTTATTATTTTCGTCATTTTCACTGTATTATAAATTATATTTATTTTCTGTTATATATATATATATATATATATATATATATGTATAAGTTAGTTGTAAGTGCAAATGTGAAGTTAGATAAGAATAGATAAATTGAATAACATATTGATGTGCAGAATCCCAACCTTAATATCTTATTTATACTTTCACAAAGGGATTCCCATCCAATAAACTTATTTATTCTTAATTAGATATTTTTGTTAGTATTTGTTTGGTGAAAAAGTAGAGAACAGATGAAGTTAAAAAAGAGAGATTAATAATGAATGAAAATATAGAGGTTGGTTAGTAAGAAAATAAATAATAGATAAACAGATTTTTTCTTATGAAAAAAGTAAAATAAAATTATTTATTTTTAATATTTTTCTATTATATAAAACTACATTTTAAAACAAACAACAATCATATTATCGTCTTAATATAATTGAGTATGTTCTTGTTTTTCAAATAAATTCTTTCAGACTAATAAATAAAATGATTATGTAAGAGATAATAGTACATTTTTCTTATTTTTCTATTTTAGCTGAAATTGTTGTACGTCTTTCTTTTTTCTTTAGTTTTTTTTTCTAACTTCCTTATCATCTATACTTTTATAGATTATGTGTATATCAAATCATGCTTAAGTTCATAACTCTAAATATGTGTTTGTGAGGGATATAAAAACATCCGTTTTGATAATAAATTTCCAAAGTGAACTTTTATTTCTTAATATTCACATGAGAGATTTTATATTTATATAAAAATAGTGCTATTTATATATAAAAAGACGTTAATTCATTTAAAAAGGAAAATATATATTTTCTTTACATCGAAATGCTAACATGAAGATGAAGATGTTAACATATTTAGTTTTTCTGTTTTAAGTTATTGGGCTTTGTTTGTTTGATCCAATTTTTCTTTTCTGTTTCAGCTAGGTCTTAGTCTTTTTCTTATATATACACCATGTATTTTACTCTCTAATATACAAGTAAATAAGAATTTCTTTTGTATTTTCTTTTATCTGTTTTTCTTTCTTTTATGCTTAAGTCATTGTCTCTTTTTCATTTGCAATTAGGGTTAATCAGAATCTCCCTTTCTCCATTGCAATTACGTGCGCTCCATTTGATGCACCACACCAGACAAGGAATATTCATCTTCATTGACTGTAATATGGTATCAGAGCTCTTCGAATGGAGAGCTTTGCTGCGCTTCTCTCTGATCTTTATTTCCCCATTTGTTGTTCTTGGTTATCTTTTCTGTTCTCTTTCAAAATCTTGATTGGGTACCAAAGAGGATCTTCTATAGTTGATGGAGCACCCAAAATAGATGGAGAAGAATCATCTCCGACTGAGATGGAAGATTGAGAGATGTTAGCATTAAAAGAAGAAGCTCTAGGAGGATCATACCTACGCCAGCAGGTATCACCAGTGTGCCCTTGTTTGTGGCAAATCTGACATTGAGGTTTACTAGAGTTCCAAGGTGTAGGATGGCGGAAAGGAGAACGAGAGATAGGTAGCAAGCATAGAGGTTGGATACGATGGACGACTCTGACTATGACCACCACGGTAGGGTTTGGTGTGACAATTGGGATTCTTGGTGGGGCGAGATGAAAACCATTGCGTGGAAACCTGATTGACTTGAATGATGGAATTCTGAATGAGTTTATGTTTCTCAAACCTTTCTTCTTGAGCGAGGAGTAAAGATTCCAGTTCGTCAGCAGTGTAGGGATCAATACGCAAGAGAACAACAGTGATGAAGCCATCGTATTCCTCCAATAGACCATCAAGAATGGCATCTATGTGTTCGACATTTGAAATGGAAGCACCAATGGCAAATAGAGAGTCGACAGTCTTTTTGATATTAAGAAGGTGGTTTGCAACCGTGCGGTTATTCTTGGGTGTGCGAAGAAGAAAACGAAGTTTCTTGATGGTGGCCCTTGTATGGGAGGCGTAAATGTGGATAATTGTGTCCAGATAGCAGCAGAAGAGTCCAAACCAACAATTTTGGTTAAGATGGAGGAAGACATGGAAACCAACAACCATGCGACGAGAAGCTGGTATTGCTTATCATAATGAAGAAAAAGGGGGTTGGCGGTGGGTTCTTGATGACTTTTTACGACAAGTGCACCGCGTTTGTCAGAAGTAATAATTGTCCCTAAGGACGGATATCGATCCCACAAGGAAAAGTGAATTATCGAGTACAATATTCACTAAATATAACAACAGAACAATAAAAAGAGTTTGAAGTGATGATGTTGACACTGATCAATAAGAAAACAAACAAAGAATTAGTTGCTTCAATTGGAAAAATAGGGATTAGGTTTCATCTCTCTCACTCTCATGTATTTTGATTAGCATGTTAATATTAAGTTCTTTGATTG
>Ga0123342_1001623_pt1 | contig 37755 bp, 24 predicted proteins | sample Turbeawhitnodule_FD_89960 | JGI IMG/M metagenome (GOLD analysis project Ga0123342, IMG submission 89960) | Root nodule microbial communities of legume samples collected from Mexico - Turtle bean Mexico white nodule | ecosystem: Host-associated > Plants > Roots > Nodule | place: Mexico: Nepantla...
CCTATAAATAGGATGCTCTCTCAATTGTAAGATACACCACAGAAAGAAATACAATAGAGAGAATCAAAGAAGAGTGTTTCTTTTAGAGAGAATTTAAGTGTGAGTGAGTGTCTATTTTTTACATTTACAACTAACAAGAAAAATGTAATTGAAATGGCATCGAATTAGTTGTGCACTATGAAAGCAATCACCAATGGTAGTTTCTTGTTTACCCCTTCTTCTGATCTTTTGTTTTAAGCCAACAAAGTTAGCAGTAATTGAATGGTTTCATTCTAGCTCAGGATATGAAACTATGGTGTTTAGTTAAATGGTTTATATATGTAGGTGTGGCAAGTACGTGCTTCTTATGATTCAAAACCTTATCGGAGGTTGATGATGCAAACATGGGGTGCAAAAGTGCATCCATCTCCATCTATGATCACTGAGGCTGGTCAGAGATTGCTTCAACAGGATCCATCAAGCCCAGGGAGTTTAGGCATAGCCATATCAGAAGCTGTGGAGGTTGCTGCTAAAAATGCTGATACCAAGTACTGCTTGGGGAGTGTACTCAACCATGTTTTACACCACCAGAGTGTTATAGGAGAAGAGTGCATCAAACAAATGGAAGCTATTGGTGAAACCCCTGATGTCATTATAGGATGTACTGGTGGTGGCTCCAACTTTGCAGGACTAAGCTTTCCATTCCTTAGAGAGAAGCTCAATAAGAAAATCAATCCTGTTATAAGAGCAGTTGAACCTTCAGCATGCCCTTCATTAACAAAAGGGGTGTATGCATATGATTATGGTGACACAGCAGGGATGACTCCATTGATGAAAATGCACACACTTGGCCATGACTTTATTCCGGATCCAATTCATGCTGGTAATAACTTGCTATGCTGATAGAGTTTGCCGTTACAGAATTTAATTTTTGAAAGTGGGTAGCTTAGCTTGTGTTGATTTGGTCCTTGAAAATATGTGTCTATACATTTTAGTCCTTGAATTTCTCAACACAACAAATTAGTCCAAATCTGTCAACTTCATGACAATCTAGTGCAGGCATCTATGAACATTTTTAAGACAAATTTAGTTCCCAAATTGGTTCAACTTCATGACAGAAGGATTAATTAGTCAAAATGATGACAAATTCAAGGACTAATTGTATTAACAAACTTTCAAGGAGAAAATCAACATAGTTTTTCATTTTCGGGTATGGTGTTGTCTACTTACTATCACATTTCCTTTTGCATTAACATTTTTGCTTATTTGTAGGGGGTTTGCGTTACCACGGAATGGCACCATTGATCTCACATGTTTTTGACTTGGGTTTAATGGAAGCAATTTCAATTCCACAAACAGAATGTTTTCAAGGTAATTCTCATTCTCATCTCAAGGAAGAACACAGTAAGCCAGATTAGACAGAAGTTATAAGGCTAAACAATTCACTTGGCACAATAACTATAGAGAGTAAGTGCTTAGCCAACTTAAGATGATGTAGGATGAAATTGTGTGTTTTTGGTTACAGGTGCTATACAGTTTGCCAGGTCTGAAGGGTTGATACCAGCTCCTGAACCAACTCATGCCATAGCTGCAACCATCAGGGAAGCTATTCGTTGCAGAGAGAGTGGAGAGGCCAAGGTTATTTTGACAGCAATGTGTGGACATGGCCATTTTGATCTGCCAGCTTATGAAAAGTATTTGCAAGGTAACATGGTTGATCTCTCATTCTCAGAGGAGAAGGTTAAAGCTTCACTGGCCAATATTCCTCAAGTGATTCCTTGAGCTGAGGCTTAAAACTTCACTCTCAACACATTATGTGTCTGAGTTTGCTTCAGTGCTTTTCATCCCTTTCCATTGATTTGTTATATCTGGTTTGTATTATGGAAAAACACATCAATCTATATATAATTGATAGTTTGAATTCTTTAATCTAAATTTTGACTTACCTTATTTTGGTAGAGCCCATAAAATGGACCACACTTTAGATGTGTCAAATCAAACTTCTTATCAAATTTGAATTGGCTTTTGCTTCCTCGCTGTATATATTGTCACATGTAATATATAATTTTTTTAAATATCCAAAATATTCTTACAATTTTATAGGGGTAATTTGTATTAGGAAATAGGAATATGAAAATGATTTTGAAATGGAGAATGTCCATAATTATGAATTTTGGTTTATGGATTTGAATTTCTATATTAATGTTTTGTTTAGATCAGAATTTGATAAAGTTGATTTGAAGAAAAAGTATGAAAAAAAGTGATATTGGTTGAATTACTCTAAATAAAGTAAAAAATGTAGAAAAAGTTTATGAAAATTTGTGAGTGATTGAAATTATATTTTTTAAATTGATAAAAATATAAGTTTATAAATTTATCCTTATATTTAAAAATTGTTAAAAAGGTAATTTGATTTATTTATTTATAAATTATAATTATTTTTAATTAAAATTTTATTTAAATACGTATAATTATAAATATTTGATAAAAAAAAATTTTATATTAAATAACATGATTATTTTTATCTTTATTTTTTTTAACTAATATTATTATTATATAAATTTATTTCTTTATTATTAAAAATACTTTTATAATTTATATATAATATGATTAACTAAGTTATTTTATAATTATTATTTTCTTGTAATTTTGAATTATATTTGAATTGTAATTTTATTTTAAATAAAAATAATAATAATTTAAGTTTAAAATAAAATAAAAAATTATAACTAACTATATATATATATAACTTTCTTCACAACTCTTTTCTAACCCTTTTCTAGCATGCAAACAAATTTTGAATGCATAACTCTTTTCGTTTTTCATGTTTTCTATAATTTATTGCTTTAATTTTTATACTTTTTTGTGCACAATAAAAATTTGCTTTTTTTACCAAAAATAATGGGACCTAAATTTAAAACAACAATGGCAACACATTTAAATTAAAGTGGGGTATGCAAATTTCAGATATTTTACACATTATAATCTGGTAGAAAAGACAATATTGTTCAACTTTCTTCTACTTTACAAACCGTGTCTGGAAATAAATAGACCAGACAACCACTGAAAAACATCTTTAAATACGCTGACAAAACTCAAGAATCACACATCACTCAAAATGTCAAAAAAAATCACTATAACTGTCAGAATATGTTCTTCAACGTACATAGCAAAACAATAATAGACTATGTTGAAAATTGACATAGTGGAAAAAACAAAAGTCAATTAATAGATTTTGAAAATACAATAGATTTAGAAAATTGAATTATGTGTACGCTTTGTTCTTGGTGACGTTTTTGGTTTTGCTTGAGAATGAGATCGTATACTTTGCATGTACTATGCTTGGTGATGTTTAAATTTGCATGTGGTGCAATGTACGTTTATCTACCAAAAGTCAAGTTTTACGTACCCAAAATATATTGATTAAAAAGAAATCATTGATTTGAATATAAGATACATGCATGAATTAAATTTTTGTAACTCTTTAGTGCATTGTACTTGTTGTTGTTGAGAGCATTTAAGCTAACGTGTGAGTGAATTCTAAGAATGAGTAAAACGTGAGTCTAAGTACCAAACCATGTTACTAACCTATTTAACCATGTAATTGAATTGGGTTTACTTGAAAAAGTAATAGATAATTTTTAAATATTGGTTAACTTAAACTTGATTTCTTGATTTAGGGTTCGAGTTAAGTTAGAGGTGGATTGACTCTTAACTCATCAATACTAATTTCTTATACTTTTATTTTATTATAATTTTTTATTAATTATATTAATAATTCATCTTCCATAGAAAATAAAAAATAATAATAAGGAAAGTATACAGGGAAAATGAATGTTTCTTTTTCTCTTATTCATCATTTTATTTTATATTTAAGTATTAGTAGAAATTAGACTAATTGAGATTAGTTTAATTATTAACGATTCAAGATTTGTAAATGACATTAATTTAAAGAGTCTTGTTTAAGACACCCTCTCTCCAAGCTAAACCCAAAGGATTGTAAAGGCTAAACTTGAAAATATTTGTTTTGAAATATCTAAGGATGACGAGGTTTAGTGAGTAAGTATACAACTTGACATCAAGAAGAAATAGGTAGGAAGTGAATGAGACCATCTTGAAGTTTGTCTCTGATTAAATATCAATCAACTTCAATATGTTTTGTATGCTCGTAAAGTATAGGATCTTCAGCTATTTGAGTAGTTGCTCTATTATTATAAAAAGTTGCAAAAGAATAAGTATAAATAAAGAGATTCAAGTTAGTGCATGAATAATACAACAATTGAGTTCATCGGTGAGTGAAACTAATGCTTTCTACTCAGCATTAAACCAAATTTGTAGGCTTTATGTTGGACGCAACGTTCACAAAATTTCACTTGTTCAATTTTGTCACTATCAAACAAGTCCTATTTTTTCAACTCAACTAAGTCTTTCTCACTTACATGACCTAATCTTCTATGCCATATCCTAATCTTAGACAAAATAGTCTTCTTAGAAATAGACACGGAGTCAAATACTATGACATCTTCCAAGGCATACCTGACATTCTTCCTCACATCCTTCATTACTACCATGGATCCCCTCATCACCTCCAACATCCCCCGCTCACCTTTATAGAGACATTCCTTCTTTTCAAGCTTGCCAATGGATATAAGGTTACACTTTAAGTTATGAGCAAACCTGTCTTCTTCAAGAAATATCTCAATTCCACCGTGAAGACAAAACGTAATTGTTCCACTTCTAGTTATATTACAATACTTGTTATCATCAAGGAGAATTGAAGCTCTTACAGGTTTTGTAAACTCTTAAAACCATAAACGGTTAAGTTTCATGTAGAATGAACATTCAGGGTTCATTATCCACTCACAATTAGTAGTATTGATTGACACCATAAAGACATTTGATTTTTATAATTATCTTCCATTAGAGTTGTTTCACCAGACATAAACGATTTATCAAAACAAGATTGTTACCATTTTAAGAGAAAACATTAGAACAAAAACCAATGCATGATTGACAATAATTAATAGGAGACAACTAATTTTGAAAAAGGAACACAATCAAGTTATGATATGCCTACCAATTTTTTGCAAGATTCCACAAATAGCTACAAGTAGTAATTATTGCATTAGAACATGATAATTAATCATGAGACTTTAATCCAATTAGTTTCAAATCATGCATAGATAAACGACTCTTAATATTTGAAGAATAGTATCGTGGTACCTAAAACCTTTAAGACATTTACAAAAACTTCTTCTCTCCTTCTTTGATAGAGTGCAACACGTTATAGGTAAATATACACATTTACCAACTTTTCGTAGTACCAATTCCTCTCATAAATTGATCTCAATCAAATCCAAACGAGTATTCACATCATCCTTCATTTTTCCTTTAATGTTGAGAAGTGTTCCAATTAAGTTGTCACACACATTATTTTCTACATGCATTACATCTATATGGTGTCTCACATCTAACTTACACCAATACGAAAGATAAAAAAAATTGACCTCTTCTTCAATATTTCAATCACAATTTTTTTCTTCTTCATTTTACCGAAAATCACAATAACATTTTTTACCTTTTCATAAGTCTCAATGCTAGTTAATGGAATGGGACAAATACTATTAGTATCCATTAAAGACTTTTTTCAATCTACGATACTAGTGACATTTCATGAGAAATCTATGATGTCGAAGATACAGTCTTCCTTCCATGTTTCAAGTACTCATATAGTGCGATCTCTTCACAAACCATATATGCTCTATGACCCTTCACACTATAACCTAACATGTTTCGATATGTAGGAAAGTCATTTATAGTACAAAATAGCAATGCGTGCATTTGGAAAGTTTCATTTCCAAACTCATCAAACACTTCAACGTCTACATCCTACAATAATTTCAAATCTTCAATCAATGAACTAAGATAAACATTTATTTCCTTTTTTGGTTATTTTGAACTACAGATCATCATAGATAACACTATGTATTTACACTTTATACATAAACCTCGAGGTAAGTTATAAATCACTAGCAAAATAGACCATTAACTAAAGGGTTCATTCCATTAGTATTCACTCCAAGTCTTAAATTCATTGATTCATTTCCAAATTCAATGAATTATTTATCAATTTTCTTTCATTGCAAAGAATCAGTTGGATGATAAAGTAATCTATCACATTTCCTATGCATGCCATCCCAAGTTTTAGCGTCATTTAAAATCGCAAACATACGCTTTAGCCTTGGAATTATTGGAAGATACCAAACAAACTTTGTAGGAGGACCATCCTTTGTGACCTCATTATTATTCTCTTGTTGACCATCTTTAACCTTCTAATGTTACAAGCCACACTTGGGGCAATGTAACTCTTCAAACTCTTTTTCTATATACAATACAATCATTAGGACTTGAATGTATCTTTTTATATTCCATACCCATAAAAAAAGTATATTATTTTCCTCATAATTTTGACTAGGTAGTGCATTCTTTTCTGGAAGAATTTCCTTCAACAGTTGAAACAATTTTATGAAGATTTTATCCGTTTCTCCATTCATTGTCTTCAAATTCATCAACCTTAACACTATTGATAATCATGTGAAGTTAGTTGAACTGGGATATAATGAAGTTTCTAAATCAATAAAAACATTTTCATACACCACTTCAACAAAGGATTTTGCTCCAACATCACAGATAGTGTCCTTTAATCTCTCATCCATTGCCGAATCAACAAACCCCTTAGTTTTCTGAACACTTGCAAGTGCAAATATTCACCATGTCACATCCATGTTGTATAATTTCTCAGAAATCCATCACATAAGAGATGTTCTCTAATTTTGGAAACATTCAATGTCCTCCCATTTAAACAACTAACACAAGGACACCTTATTCTTACTATGTGGTGACTATTATTGGCATTATGTTGTGCAAGCTATATAAATACTTCCGCACCTCTCTCATGTGCATCACTTATACATGGTGAATTAATCCAAATCTGATCCATATATATGTTTAGTAAGTATGTTATTGGAATTATGTTTTGTACGATACATACAAATCTCACTTTTTAATCAAAATTATGATCTTATCTTATTAAAAAAGATTCACTTTTATTTATAGTTCAATATAGTACATAAATTTTAACCATCGACTCTTATATTTAACAAAATTTTGACAATATTTCGTATTGATCTTCAAGTGATACGAAACGAACGTGGTGACACGAAATCTCTATAATCAAATAGGCACATGAAGATCAACACAAAATGCAATATACCAAATTAAGTAAAACATATGAAATGTATATTAGAAGTTAGGTACTAATCAACTAATAAAAAGTGACTATTCTTCCTAAACTGTCTAATGAGGCAATTTAAGATTCAATGCAATAACTGTCAGTATAACCTTCACCAAACACTTTAATATAAACTAAAGATATGATTACTATTTTACGATAAGTGTACCACATTAGAAGTAATAATTTATCCCTAAGGATGGATCAATTGAATTATCAAGTATAAGATTCACTAAATAGAAAACAAAATAATAAATTTTGTTGGGAGTTTGTTATGATTGCAAGAATTGTAAAGAAAACAAGTTAAAGAGTTTGTTGGTTCAATTGGGAAAATTGGGATTGGGGTTCATCCTTCCTACTCTTTTGTATTTTGAAAAGCATAGTGATATTCTATCTTTTGATTGATGTTGATGCCCATATAAAAATCATTTATATTGATTCCTCACATATAAAATTATTAAGAGAGTTTCCTAAATATCGATTCCTTGCATATTTATAAAAACTCTTTAGCATTACAATTAGATGTTGATAGCAATTAACATTTCAAATCTATTCCTAACATTCAAATATGTTAAGCATTATCATTTGGGTCAGAAACTTATAGATATTTTCTGGTCAAATCTAAGGATCTAGATCAAGATAAACAAGAATTACAAATAAAATGACAATATCAATCATCAATCATCAATCAATAACAAAATATTATATTTAAATATCACCTCAATACATAAGAGTTTGAACAGATTACTCACAATCTCAAAGGGTAGAATTAGTCACTCATGTTGGCCATTATAGGCATGGGAAATAAGAAAAGAAGATCCAAGATGTTTCTCCTTAACGTTGCCTCCTCTAGGATTTTCTATCACCTCTTATTCTCTTAATTGATATCTAGGGTTGTGTCTCACGCCTCATATTTAACCTAGTTGGGTTTAGGCTAAGTGACTTCTTGTTTGTGCGTGATTGGGCTCGCTTGGGTGAGTTGGACGAAAACAGACCCAACGTATCTAGAGTGATCTCGCCTAGGTGTGACTGAGTTCGCTTTGGCGAGATCCTCTGGCAGCTTCTGGCTTAGGCGAGTTTGGGCAAGTGTTTGGAGCGTTCCAGCTTCCCCTTTTTATCTTGTATATTCTCCTTTTGCCCTTTCATCTTCGTTTTACCCTAGAATCCTGATATTAACACAAATTCAAGAATAAATCGTTCTTATTCAAATTATAATCACAAAATATGTAAAAAAGTTTAAATTCATAAATTAGGGATTATATTATAGTTATTTTATCAATTAATATCCATCAGTACTTGTAATTTAATATTAAATATTACTAAAATATGACACTTATCAAGACACTTTTAAAATTTGAGGAGTATTAGATAAATTGATGTATTAAATCTCAAACGGAAAACTAAAGATTTCTCAATGAACATAATATCATATAAATATCGAGGTTCGAACACCCTTAAACTCAACATCAACGTGTTTAACATCATACTACTTAAATATAACAAAAAATGTTTATTAATTAAAAAAAACTAACTTTGAATTGGAACCCACAAGTGTAAATGGCGAAAGAACTACTCCTTTAGTGGCAAGGGTGCAAGGGGTTGAGGTGCACGGAGGAGCAAAAAGGACACGGTGTCAGGCATGGAGACCCAGGGTTGGGCAGCGATGGAGGATTAGGGGTGGCAAGCACACATGTTGGAACTGTTGGCAACATGCAGGATAACAACGCGGAGTTGGTGGCGTGAAGCGAGCGACATATATAGGAGCAAACCAGGGTAGGCGGCACAAAGTGGGCAACGTGAGGAGGAGTGGCGTTGAGCACACGACGCACGGAAGAGGACATTGGTTATGATCGGAGGCGATTATGTGTAAGGAATGTGTTAGCACCCTACAACATTCGTCCTAAACAGGTTACCTTTAATTAAATGTGTCAAACGAATGTGATTTTTAAAATGTTTATTGTACCGTTCAATCACGATCAGGTTAAGACCTTACCATGTAGATTAGGTGTTTCCGACCCAATGGGTCAGGCCCAATAGAGGTTTTTAGGTCGGTCAAGTCAGGTCGCGTTAAAAGCCCAATAACGCTTGATATTTAATGCACCCAAATCAATTAATTATGATTCCTTATTCAACACCAATTTAGCAAAAAAATGTAATCAAAAGCTATATTCTCTACTTGATCATCCATTTATAAAGGGAAATATATTGACAATTTATTATGTTGTTACTAATTCCTGAAGAAGGATCTACTGGTGCTATAAAATGACCTTGAGACCCTGAACAAAGACAACTATTATTCCTTGCAATACATATTACACTAATATTTTTATGTTCTAACTAACTTGATCGTCGGAGTCAACAAGTGGAGCTCCCCTCACATCACTGTGATCTTCAAACATCTCAAAGTTACTATCGTAAAGGATTCACTTGGAGACCACCTCCAAGATCTGACCCAAAATTGTTGGCGAGAACATTTATTTTTCAACAAAAATGCATGTAAAGATGAAGTGAATATTTTGAAATTTTTATTTGATCCCAATAAAAACTGACTTTGCTCCTACATATTTCTATTCACAATAAAAAAAATCAGATTACGTGAATTAAATATCAAGCAACTTTTAATGCAATAGATGTTTTTGTGTGTTGATATTTTTTAATTTTATTTTTTCTTATATTTTTATGTCCTTTTATAGTTCACATTGATTTGAGCATGCGAGTGACTATACTTCATACCTTTACGAATTGTATAATAAACGAAAATAATGCAAATAATACATTAATATTATAGATTTGCAAGATTGTTTTTTATTAAAATAAAGTGTTATATAAGAATAAAGTATTAAATATAAGATGATGGTATACCATTCATTTATCCAAACAATTATTTTTATTATATTATACTCGTATAATCTTATTTTATTTTTAAATAATTCATTATGAAATATAAGATGATGCGTCCAGTCATACAAATATCTAAAGTTTATTTAAATGTAGAAAAGTTAATAAAAATTATTTCTATCATATTAATATATATATATATATATATATATAAATTAAAAAGTACTATATAAATACAACAACTACATAAAAGGAATCGGTGCAAAAGAGAAAAGAAGAGAAAAAAAAGATAAAAATAAAAATTATAAAGTGTTCATACACTATTAAAAAAATTACTTCTATTTTACAACTCACTAAATTATTATTTTAATTATATTTTTTTTATATTTTAATATAAAATTATTAATGTATATATATTGATAGGATAGGGTGTAAAGTGAAAGTATTTTGTCTTATATGAGTGTCGAAGTATAATTTTTATAGTTTTTAATTTAATGAAGATTAACGAAACTTAATAGTTATTTTATCAAAAAACTGTTGTTTTGACACTTTTTTTTTAAAAAAAAAACTCCCACTTGACAATTTTTATGTGGCAGTAATTGCTTATGTGGCAAAAGGAAGAGAGGTGAACTCCACAAAATATTTGAAAAGCTAAACTTTGAAGGGTTTTTGGGAGGTAGGGATGGAGAAAACTGCTGCAACTTTTGAAAAGCTAAGATTTTGGGAGAAATTGGGCCTAAAAGGCATGAAGGGAGACAGACTCTTTCTTCCTACACCTCCATACCTTCTTCTGCCACCCCATACTAAATGTATAAATACCGTTTTCTTCTTTTTTTGCCACCTCCATACATAATTCGGAAGCTGTTTTTGAATCCGGAAGTGTTCTTAAGATTTATAAAATCTGGAACTCTTTTTTGCATTTGAAATAAGCATATGGATTATGTAATCCGGATTACATAATCCGGAAGTCAATCTCATATTTAGAAAAGACTTCCGGATTATGTAATCTGGAAGCTAATCACTCCTATGAAAAAAAGGCTTCTGGATTACATAATCCAGAAGCTAATTTTATGTATAGAAAAGACTTCCGGATTATGTAATCCGGAAGCTAATCACAAAAGGCTTCCGGATTACATAATCCATAAGCTAATTCTGGATCTAGAAAAAGACTTCTGAATTATGTAATCCAGAATATTAATAAAGGGTATTTTTGGAATATAAAAAATATATGGGGGTGGCACAAGAAGGTATGGAGGTGCAGGAAGAAGCAGTCAGGGAGACATTATCGGCAAGTTGTGAAAGTGGCAATGATAAATTGGGAAGACAATTTCTTCCTGCACCTTTACCTTTTTCTTCCTCCACCCACACAATGTTATGTAATAACAAAACTTTTCTTATTATTTTTCTAAAAATTCTAAAATACACATAAGACCTACACTAGTCTTTCTTCTTCCTTTGTCCACAGATTGCACAAACTGACTCCACATACTCCATTTCTTTCTGAACAACGACGACGTTGCTTCATCTCTTTGGCACATGAAGGCATTTCTGTTGGTGGTGGTGGGTGGCGTCTCAACAACCTGGTGGTGGTTGGGTGGTTTCTCTTGAAGATAAGTAAACTTTTTTGGTTTTCGGATTTGTAGTTCTGTTTTTTTTTGTCATTTCCACAGTTCATATGTAGTATTCTCTTTAAGTAAATTTTTTTGGTTTTCGAATTTGTAGTTCTTTTTTTTTATTGTCATTTCCGCAGTTCATATGTAGTATTCTCTTGAAGGTAAGTAAATTCTTTTGGTTTTTGGATTTGTAGTTTTTTTTTTGGATTGTCATTTCCGTAATTCATATGTAGTATTCCAGACAATGCAGTCTGGTAGTTTTACGGAATAGAGAATCCACATTTGTTTTTTCGTATTCCAGATTATTGAATCTGCAGAAATTCCATATAGGGGAATTAGTAAATTTTCTGGATTGGTGAGTTCGATAACAATTCTGGATTGGCGCTTCCGGTAACATTTCGGATTGGTGCTTCCAGTAACATAATATTGACTTATAAGACATCATCTCTAAAGGGTAGTGTTAGGAGTTTCAATATTACAGAGTATCTTAAGTTTCACTTGGAGTAATTTGAAATGTTGGGTAAAGTATGCAAGTGTTTTGTTCTTTTTTCAACAAGGTAAGTTTTCAAAGTATTCAGGAGCTAACAAGAAATGTCATCTTTCTTATATTTTCTAGCATGGGTTCATAACAAGGTTGTGCATGATCCAACTTAAATTAATGCATATTCCGATCGGTTTAAAACAGTCAAATTATGCAATTATTCTGTCATTCAAGCAATTTAAAAATCAACATCAGTATAGTTTAGAATCACATCTAATCTAAAAATTGAACTGTTATTCATACAATTGTGACCACCATCATCAAAACAATAAAATCTGATATAACTCAAAGTGTGTGTTGAATGAAATTTTCTTAGAACATAAAAAACTTAAAGAAAATATTTTTACTATTTATTTCAATTACTTCTATATAAAAAAAGTAGTCACTCTCATAATCTCTCTTGTTAAATATAGTTGTTGGGGGTTGAGATTCATACTTCTTCTTTCTTCATGATTCATCTACATGAGTTTAATGTTGAAAAAACTTGATAGATTGACATCAAATACTTTGTTTAGATTAATAATAAAAATTAAATGCATTTCACCTACTTTTTTTTATTTTTTTATTTCATCTTGCTTATGAGAGCTTCACAGTGCATAATGTTTTAGTGCATAATGTTTTTGTCACTTCAATGTAGAAAGTAGGTGACACTAACACAACAGCTATTTCTAAGTTTTTTCATATGTGTGTTTCTTTTTTATAAAACACACTTTTTAATGTGTAAGTTTGAGATATTTTTTCTAACTTCAAGCTTTAAGATTGAATATTCTTATTCATGTTCTTCACCTAGACATTAATTCTTACACAAAAGAATAATTAGATTAAGTATATTTATACTTAAAAGTAAGCATGGAAACAAATATACTGATAAATCTTGATACAAATGTAGTGTGAAGTGAATTAATTTTGATACAACATGTTTTTAAATAGTAAAATACAAAGTTTGCTCTTTATTAAAACAATTTAGAGAGACAATATATTTGCACAATATATCTCTCAAGACACATATATTTACAATACAACAAATTCTCTTTTTACTTCAAATAATCAATTACTTTTTTCTTCTTCTAAACTTTAAGACTAGAAGTTTTTTAAGGTTGGACCTAATAATTTATGTATTTAGTTCAAATAACTTTATAATAAAAAAATCAACTCAAAACCACTGAGGAACAACTCTATTTGCATTGATATACTTGTTCATGAGGCAAAAAAGAGAATAAATTCATCAAAAACTGAATATAAAAAACAATACATAAAATCAAATAATGGAAGCAAGTGAACAGTGAAAAGAAGCAATTAGTAGAGAACAAACTAAAATTTATTGATAACAAAAACGATATTTAAATTATAGTATTTATTTATTTTTTCAAATCAAATAATTTAAAAAACTTAAGTTGCATCGAATTTTTCTTTTACTGAATAACTTATATATTTTTATTATAATTCTCATTCAATTACTTTTTCTTCTTTATTTCTTTTTTATCTGGGAAACAAATTGTTACTCTTTAGCCCCAACACTTTTGGTAATAAAATATATCATTAAATAAAATAAATAATCCAGATATGGAATCTCATATTTGATTTGAAAAGAAATAAGGACATAAATTATGTATAGAAAAGACTTAGAATAAAGAGTGATAAAAAGAGAAAAATATAAAATAAAATATGAATGGAATGGATAAAAGTAAATAAATTTATAAATATTAAATAAATGATGTATCTATTTTTGATTTTCAACCTTATTAAACGCTACTTTGGTGGAACAAGTTTATTATTTATTTATTTATTTATTTTTTTTATCCTCAGAGAATTTCTCTAGCATAGTTAGCAAAATGCACCGCACCGTATCACGTGATCGAATTTAAAAAAAAAAGAGCGAACACGTGAGACTCCGAAATCAAATCAAACGAAACCCCACTCTCACTCGCTCCGTTGTGTTGGTTATGTTCTTCAATTCTTGTTCTTCTCTCTGAGAAAAAGAGAAAATTGAACATTGTGAAGCAAACCATGGAAGCCATACTCGTGGATTGCGTGCAGAAGAGTCTTCGCCATTTCATGCACTCCAACGCCATCTTCATCTCGCAGCGTCTCTGTGCTCAGTTTCCCTCCGAGGTGGTCTTTCGTTTCCTCCTCTTTTTCAGCACTTCGCACTCCAATTTTTTTTAGTTCTTATTTGGTTTCTAAGAAAATTTGTAAACCTAAACGGAAGAGAAAATTAGTTGCTAAAGCCTACGAGCATGAGGAACTTCAATTGTTTTTTTGCCTTTTCTTTCTTACTTTGTTGCGTTGTCTGTGCTTTGAGATCGATGGCTTCGGTTAGGGTATCTTTACCTGTTCGATTCGATTCGATTCTTTGTGGAAGTTTCTCGAACGCTCGAACGAGTGTTGTTGCTCCGAGATATTTTGATTTTTCTTTTGTTTTTATTTTTGTTGCGTTAATAGATTGATTGAATTGAGGTTTGGAGTTTACTTGAGTGTTTGGAGTTTACTTGAGTGTTTGATAGGTTTCTTTAGAGTGATGAACATGGATGATGATTTTTCTGATTTCAAAATTTGGAGTGAGTTTGTGCTGTGAAGGGATGCTTGTAGTTATAGGGCCTATGGCCACTTGCAAGAGACTCCTAAAGTTTGGTATTAACTTAGAAGTTTAGTAAGCTCTACAATGTGTGACGTCGGTTGGTGATGCCTATTCAGCAAGTATGTTGTTCCTGCCATTCCGGGGTGGTGCCAGTTGTGCCTTTACTATATTCATGGGAAGGTTCTGGAGAGTGTTATACTGGACCCCATAGGCCAGGGCTCATGAATTCTTCGCGTAGTTCTAGCATTTTCCTTTTGCTAGGTTCACAGGAAGGTTCTAGAGACCATTATACTGGGCCCCCAAGGGCAGGGATCAAGAATTCTTCATATTGTTCTAGCATTTTCCTATTTGCAATGCGTGAGGGTTTTGTCAACAGTGATATCATATTGGTTTTGCAAGTATAGATCAGCTGTGAGATCAAGAAGGATGGGCTGATTGGCTGCTTTCTCAGACAGTCACAAGCTGGACTTGGTTAGTTAGTTGGCCAATAGAAGTTGGTTGGGTGGTCTACAGCCCCTTAAGAGCTAAGCGTAAGAGGTGTAAGATTATTTAGTTTGACAGTCCAACTTGCAATGGTTGCTTGTGTAACATGAAGATGTTTTTTTTTACAGAATTTTAGGCTTAACTTTAGGGCTAGATAGTTTTTTGTTCTGTTAATTATATTCAATATGGCAAATGTGAATCCTGCAGATCTGTTGGAAAGAATATGTCCATATTTAAGATTTGCTATTATGATATGTTTTATTACCAACTTATTATTGTTATACATGTTGGCCAAGTTTTTCAGAATTGATATGTATAATGTATCCTCATTATCTGTTGTACTTGTATTGTAGCTAAGGTACATGTGTTTTGTATGTGCCTCTTAAGAAAGTGGAATTCAATCCAATTCAACCTCATAAAACAAATTTAGTAAGGTGAGGTTTGTACCCACCTATATATTATAATTTGGCCAAATCTCTAGATGATATGGGATTTTCAACACACCCTTTCCCGCTGAGGACGTCAAACGTGGGAATAGAGCAGGATAATAGGTTGCATGATAGGCCCAACATCTCACTAGGATAGGTTGTTAATGGCTCTGGTACCATCTTACCAAGTGAAATTTAAGTCTAACTAGTAACTCAATCTCACAATATCATTTTAGTAAGGTGAGGTTTGTACCCACCTATATATTATAATTTGGTCATATCTCTAGACGATGTGAAATCTACAACAATGCCTTTGATACTTGTATTGGAATATACTTAATTAACATCTTTGTATCCTTATAACACTGTTAATTATTACTTGTTCATGAATGTGTTTGCACCCTTTATTTGGCTATCTATTAAGTCCACGTCACTTTCTAAATGACATTTTTTAAACTTTCTTAGTCAGTGTTTGGTAATTGTGTTTGTTTTATGCAGACAAATTTGCAATTGTTAGCTGGATGTTACTTGCAGAGCAATCAAGCTTATTGTGCATACCATATCTTAAAGGGTATTTTTTTTGCCTTACTTAGTTATTTATGTCTCGGTCAGTTTTGGAGCTATGTCCTATTATTTTTAAATATCATATCACTACCCTTTCTTTCCCCCCTATTTAATTAGCTTCTAATAGAATGTTTTACTTCCTTGACTTGCAGTTATTTTGTAGCAGTGCTACTTATTATTTATCTTGACTTATTATTTTTCTTATCTATTACTTGAAGGCTCCCAAATGGCTCAGTCTCGGTACTTGTTTGCGATATCATGCTTTCATATGGATCTTCTTACTGAAGCTGAAGCAGCGTTATGTCCTCCTATCAATGACCCTAGTGCAGAGGTATAAAAACCAATTTAGAATGTATTTTAGATTAATGGTTATCTCCTAATTATTAAATTATAAAAATATACAGGTGGCCATATTTTATTTCCCAAAGAATTTTAAATTTATTATCATTTATATTATGCATCTAATGATCCTCTCTCATACCTTCTCATTACTGGGGTACATTAGGTTTTTTTATCATTGTTATTCTACTGTACTGAGTCTAGTTTGCTAGTAGTGATTCATTTTCCACATAAGTTAACATATCCCCTCTGTTTCCAGTTGCTTTTTATTATAGTTTGTTGGTGCATTTTCTGGGAGAAGGTTAATGATTTTGTTAATTTTGTTTTTCTTACTATGTAGGTTCCAAATGGTGCAGCTGGTCATTATCTATTAGGGCTCATTTACAGGTTACTGAACAGTCTTCATATCAATCTTGACTGCCCCCCTCCCATCACAAAATATATTATTTGATAATTATAAATTAAATAATCTAACTAATTTTGCAAAAAATCACATAACATACAATCAACAATGACACCAAATTAGTGCTGTTGTTCTTACTACGTTACATCTTTCACTGGTATGCACAAGAAGCTAAGAAGAGTTGTACTTATACGATCTTCCCTTGAACATAGTGATGAATAGCATGCTATAGTGGCATACAGTGCAGAGCAGTGATTAGGCACAATAGTAGCATGTTCTTGAATATGTCCGCCATAGTTGTGACCAAAATAATGGCCCTAGCATTCTAGCTACACTAGAATGAGGCATTTTGTAAACCCCATTTTGCCTTCAATAACATCATCACTTTTTTTGGGGGTGCCATGAAGCTGAAATTTTGCTTCAGCCGTTATAATTTAAATCTCTAGTTGTTGCATTTTCTCATGCATCCATCTGTGAACTGCCAACCTCCTCTGTTCTTTTCTCTGTGCAATGCCCTCTCTCACTTGTTATCTAATGTTTAAGATATCTTGTGTTTGAAATATGATTATATCTTTTGAATTTTTTTTTGTTTCCTCCCTTGACCTTGTACTGTTAAGTATAAACATGTAATGGATTTTGAGCATGCATTTTTATAGCTTTTGTATTTATATAATATAAATATTTAATTATTTAATTTGTATTTAAAATTTATTAAATAAGTCATCCAACCATGTGCTATACCTATTGTAGCCTTTTCTGTGGTTCGTTGCTATGCACTGCTGCGCTTCTTTCTTAGCTTTGATAACTATGCCCTAGAAATATTAATAACTTGTAGTGAAGCTTTTTGGTGTTTGTAACTATCTTCTTTGAGAAGGATGGACAACTCCAAAACAATCCTATCAAGAATTGGAGAATGCATTTTGTTGATACATAAAGTAGACAACAAGGGTGATTTCAACCTTGAATTTTATAACCAGCTCTTTAAAAACTATATGGATTGATGTTGCTCGATAGTTTCACACGTGATTCTATAATATTTAGATAATTTCACTTTTCTCTATTAGCGCATCCCTTAGTCAAATCTATTGCACATTCACGTATCAGCTTTGGTTGTCATATGGTGGTTGATTCCCATAAAGTATTTGGTATGTTCAGTGAATATTTGGTCCTTTGTTACTGGTTTCCATTGAATTGTCTTTAAATGTCTGTCTTGGCTTTAATTCATACTATTTTCATATCTATATTCTTTAATAATTATTCTACCTTTTCAGATGCACGGACAGAAGGAAAAGTGCTATAAAATATTTCAAGCAGGCACTGTCAATGGATCCTCTAATGTGGGCTGCATATGAGGAGTTGTGTATATTAGGTAATGTGAGATGATAGCACTTGATTCCCGATGACTGAACATGCTTGATGAAGCAACTGGCAAAACCTAGAAGTTTAAATTGCTGCTTGCTAAATTGTTAAGTGCATCTTTAGCTTTGAAAAAATAAGATAGCTAAAGCAAACATTTTAAACAGTATGGTATGGTAATGATGTACTTATTGTTTATACATACATTTTGTTTTTGTAATGGACCACCAGGCATAGTTTATTGTCATGGTTTTCATGTGATAGATGAAATAACTCAACAGTAATGAGCCCTATAAAATATTTTCTTTCTTACTATACTGCTTATGGCTTTAACAAATACTGAATCTGTCAAGTGACTCAATAGGAAGCATACATATGGCCAGGAAATCAATGCAAAATTTGTTTGCTGTAACTAAATGACTGTTTTCTAGTGTAAATCTTAAATTATTCTTTTTTCATTATCTCATTCATTCATCATTATTATCATTACACTGTTTTCTTAGGTGCTGCTGAAGAAGCAACTGTAGTTTTTGGTGAAGCAGCTGCTTTTTGCATACAAAATCAATACCTGAATTGTTCAACCTCTCCAAACGATCATATGTCACCTGAAGATAGGAATGAAGCTGCTCCCAGATCTTGTATTCCCGAAGAAGGGAGTCCAAGGCAACTCAAACAAATGCAAGGTCTCAAGGATATTGCTGCGTATCATCATGGAACATCTATATTAGGAGGAGCTACTTGTCAACCTATTAATAGTGGTTCATCTAACATGTCATTTTATAACACCCCATCTCCAATGGCTGCACAGGTGACTCTAGTTTTATATTATTTACGCCTATTAATGTGTATAAAAAATTTGTGAAAAGCTACAATATATATCCAGATATGGATAAAGCCATCCCGTTATTCTGTAGTTTATAAATTGATAATGCAGGTTCCTTGGTCAATTACATGTGTTTGATGTCCCTTTTTCCTTATAAAATGAATGACATGTTCTGTTCTCATTTTTTGCAGTTGTCAAGTGTTGCTCCACCCCCATTGTGTAGGAATGTGATGCCAAATTTCCAAAATCTTACTACACTTAGTGTTGACTGTTCTCCTAAGTCAACAGTGAACTCTCCTATTCAAGCCCCTCGAAGAAAGTGTGTGGGTGAAGGAAAGTCACGAAAGGTTGGTTCTGTAGTTCAATCGATAGTTGCATCTATAGTAGATAAACATGCCAATTGTCTGGGATTTTCTCTGTAATCTAGGGTAAATCGTGGCACCATGGATTCTCATTTATATGGTTGAAATATTGTTACTCAATTTTCTGGATTCACCCAGCATATAAGCTTAGTTATAGTTATTTTTGCATTCTGTTCTTTGTGGATTTTTATTTGGTGCTATTTATTTTAAGAAGAATAGTTGAATATATTTTTTTTCATATTATAATGTGTGGATTAATTGACTATTTATTCTGTTGAGTAACTTGTGTTTTGCATGATTGTACTGATATGTACTCAGTTGAATGCTTGACTTTTCCAGATGATACGATAAATATTCTGTCATTTTCACTATTCCTTTTTTTCCTAAACTAAATATATATTGTTACAGATTTCAGGTACATTATTTCCTGATTCTGGTCCTCGACGTAGTTCAAGGCTCTCAAGTAGTGAAAATGTAAACGCAAATGCTAATTCAACTTTTGTATCTGGAAATGGAACTAATAAGGGAAGTTCAAAGCTAAACCATGTGGCATTTCATAGCATGGCAACTCGTAAAGGGCAGTCATGGGCCAATGAAAACATTGATGAAGGTGATGAATGTGTATATATCTCACTATTCTATTGTTTAAACTTATTCTTTTATCTGGAAATGTTTCCCTTCAAAATAGTTGAGTTGCAATCTTTGTGAAGTCATTCTCTTGTACAAGCAGCATCCCACCTGACAATGTTAGATTTCTTGTCAGTTTCTTCTGTGCTATAGCCTTTCGAAAGATTTCAGAAGGAAAGTTCATATCATTGATTTTCTTGCTATCTCCTTTATCTAAACTGGTGAGCCAGATAGAAATACTAGTCCATTGCTAGGTGTCAGCATAATATGTTGATTGAACTACTATATTAACTTGAAGGTTTGCATATACATTTATGATTATGATTAGTTCATTTATTTTCTTATGGTGATTATTATTGCCTAAAGGTTTCCTTGTTTCAAATTCTAAATGATTTCCTTTTTTATATTAGGGATTCGTACTGATGTTCTAGATTATTCTTTAAATGATACATCTACAAATTCTTATTCATCTCCTGTCGTTGAAGCCAAAACATACGAGCAAGAAGCTGCAACTTTTCAAATTGGCCGCCAAGTAACAAGTCGTTCTAAGCTCATCACTGGCGCTTCAGAAATATTAACCCTTCTAAGAGTTCTTGGTGAAGGCTATAGACTTGCCTGTTTATATAGGAGCCAGGTAATTAATTAAATTTTTCTGGGGAATATCTAGATAATATTTAGGTTATTATTGCAATTAGGGATTTTAAATTGGAAATAAAAGGAGGAAAATACCACCTTGTCCCAAGTTTGCATTTGTTTCCTAATATCTGTTTGTCGAAGAGCAGGATGCGCTGGATACCTATCTGAAACTTCCACAGAAGCATTACAAAACTGGCTGGGTTCTTTCTCAGGTAATTTTGGAAGCTCGATGCATTTTCCCTGGTATTTATTTGGGATTCGTCATGCTTATTTTGTTTTATTCCAATTTTTGTTCAGTGCACGTACTAATTTTGTTCTTTATAGTACTTGACTATTTTGCACTTCATTGAAAGGATATCTTATCTGCCCTTAGTTACACTTCTCCACTTTCCTCACTAATAAAAAAAATAGGATTTTCTGTATATGAAGTCTTCTTTGAGGTCCTATCCTCAAATCAAAATTAATCTCACTATTCCACTTAACTAATCTTTTACTACTTTGTGGCCTAATTCAATGAATATAAGATGTCAAGTAAATCAAAGCTTTGTCAACTTTAGATGAGACTATAAACACAAATAAAACGAAGAACTAGAATAAAAACTCAGTTAAATTAAATCTCAGCACAACGGTTTTGCTTGCTTGTGAGTTGTTCAGGCTTCAAGCCTGGAAGATTCTTGAGTGAGGTTTACTTTAAATATATAATGGTTACTAGGCGTCCTCCATCTGAAAGATGACAATAGATTAATCATTTTGGATGGACAATAAGGTAGTGGGTGGGAGAGACCAAGGAAAGGCAAAACTATGAACAACAATTTGGTGTTCATGTATGTCAGACGCAGGTCTGACATGGCCTTTGTTTGACACAGTTAGATGTCCACTGTTTGTTTTGGAAGGGGCTTACGAAATAGAAAGTTTTAGGACATTTGTTTGGTATCAAGATGCTGTACACTCTGGACCCTATATATATATATATATATATAATGAAGTAAAAATTATTTTCCTTGGATTTTCAATTTTATGTTAAGCACCAACAAACTAATATCTTAACTGCCTCCTACTGGTCTCTCACACCACATATAACACTAACACCATAAAACAAAACTGCCTCATAGCACTTGGCTTATCAGTGCTTCCTTGTACAGAAACAATGTTGTCCTCAAGGCTAAAATGAGAAAAACTATTCCTTCCAGCAAAGTGATTGGATTTGGCTTTATTAATTCAACTCGTTTGAAATATCCTCCTTACTTTAGCATGTTTTAATGCAGGTTGGAAAAGCATACTTTGAGCTAGTTGATTATTTAGAAGCTGATTGTGCCTTTAGCCTTGCTCGTCAGATTACACCTTATAGTTTGGAAGGAATGGATATACATTCAACGGTCCTTTATGTGAGTTGAAATATATTTTCTTTGTTAAAAGAAAACCATTTTTCTTTGTTGCATTTTGATTTGCACATTTGGTCCATTCAACAATAAAGTCTCTTGACAGGAAGATACTTAATCAACAATGTTTTGATGCCCTTGCTCTGGGCTCCTGTTCTAATGTTATACCTAGAATGTATTTGAGGCTATGATTTCTCTGATGTTACATAGCTACGTACTCTATATGTAAAATGATTCCTTTTTTAATGGTTGTCATCTACAAAATTACAAAAGGAACCCTGGATGTGGGGCACCTGGAATATCCTTGTATTTCTTTAGCTTCTTCCTTCCACTTAAAGTTTAAATTTTTTAAATGATTACTGGATGTTTGCCTGACAAACTGACTTATGTCGGGTGCAGCATTTAAAGGAAGATATGAAGCTAAGTTACCTGGCTCAGGAACTGATTTCAACTGATCGCTTAGCTCCTCAATCTTGGTAGTGTTACATTGAGCTTTATTTTAATTGTGTAACAATTCAGTTTTTTCTACTCAAAATTCTTCTTATGCCATTTTTATGTGCTACTCTCTTCTTTCCAGATGGCTGAAAACTACATTTTCCATGTGTTCTCATGTGTGTGGATGCACATGTGTGCACACATATTGTGAACCAAACTTTGAACATTTTTTGTATAATTTGGTTTTCTAGAAGTATTTGCCTGTGAAGCTGATGATAATAGTACCGTACAGTTCTAACACCAATATTATTTTAGCAAGTTGAAAACTCGAGAGTAGAAAGCCCACCCCCTGCTGTATTTGGCTATTCTCTTCTAATTATTGTCACTCTTCTAATTATTGTCACTTATCCTGGTTTATCTTATGAATATGGCAGGTGTGCCATGGGTAATTGCTACAGCCTGCAGAAAGATCATGAAACTGCACTGAAGAGCTTTCAACGAGCTGTTCAACTGAATCCCAGATTTGCATATGCTCACACCCTTTGTGGACATGAGTATGAACATTTATCTTTCATTTATGATACACGTGTCCAAACATGGTTTAATAACTTTTTATGCACTCGATTCACTGTTCATTGCATTGCAGGTATGTTGCACTAGAAGATTTTGAAAATGGGATTAAGTGCTACCAGAGTGCACTCATGGTTGATTCAAGGCACTATAAGGCATGGTATGGACTTGGAATGCTATATCTTCGCCAAGAGAAGCTTGATCTCTCTGAACATCATTTCCGTATGGCCTTCCAAATCAACCCACGATCTTCTGTTATACTGTCATACCTTGGAACTGCTTTGCATGCTTTAAAGGTTAATAATCTCTTGCCATTCTAGTTGTAGTAGTACAAACTACAATACCATTTGTCTTTTGCTCACGTTTTTGTATCCAGTATTCTGAAATTATACTTCTTTGATTTGTCAGAGAAGCTGGGAAGCATTAGCCATAATGGAGAAAGCTATCTTAGCAGATAAGAAAAACCCACTTCCCATGTATCAAAAGGCCAGCATACTGATTAGCTTAGAAAAATTTGACGAGGCTTTGGATGTCCTAGAAGAGCTGAAAGAGTGTGCTCCTCGTGAAAGTAGTGTTTATGCTTTGATGGGCAATATCTATAGAAAGCGTAACATGCATGAGAGAGCAATGTTTCATTATGGTGTTGCTTTGGATTTGAAACCATCTGCAACAGATGCTGCTGCCATTAAGGTGAGCTGGCCTTTTGACAGAGTTTCAACAATCCTTTTGCTCTATAAACTCGTTAACGATTTTTACAGATAACTAATCTTCTGCTCTCGGATTCTTATGCTGAATGTGTAGTTAATTTAAAGTAAATGACCAATTTAGTTCCTGAAATTGTGTTTCACTTCACTATTCTTTTGTCTGTGAAACTAAGGAAAAGTCAAATAAATCAAAATTAATCATTTTTGTCATTTTGGTCTAGTCTGGTGACGAAATAACATGTCCAGGGACTAACACAGAAAAAAAGTTAATTCTAGAAACTTAAAATTTCAGAGACTAATACATAGACAGATACGATTTCAGGAACTAAGTTTTGACCATTTGCTGTTAATTCGTATGATTACAATAGTACATGGAACAAACTTCTGATTGTTGTCATTATTTATTCTTTTCGAAACAGGCTGCTGTTGAGAAGTTGCATATACCCGATGAGTTCGAAGACGATTTATAGCTCTACCTTTAAAGTGCAAGATGCAAGATTGCTTTGGGCTAGTTGTGTATAGAAGCAGGTCAAAGGCTTGAGTATTCATCCCAACAATCATCATTCCATTTAATTTTCAGAACTTTAGAACTGCATACAGTTTTGTAGGAAAGTCGAATAAGGATTAGAGATATGATGTATCAGAGGTACCGAGAAGCTCCTATACGTGTACAAATAGCTGCGTTACGGGAAAATATATGTACCATTTGTTTATAAATCAACGCTTTAGTCTCTCAGCTCTGGTTTAAATCATTTGAAGTGTCAAATATCTCATTTTGAATTCAATATATGATGAGAAATGTTAATAACACGACACGTTCTGTCACTTGTTAAAATTTATTCTAATTATGCAAATGACATAAATAATCTTTAGGGTACAATAAATAAGTATCCTAATTAGGGATGGTGAATATTCTAATTTACAGTAAGAAATATAAACTGTCATGTACAATTGAGGTATTATTTTCTTAATTACAATTAATCAGGATATGTATTCTGCTAATTTGGGAAACAACTTCTATTCTTGGCTTGATATCCAAAACCGTCACAAGTTGGATTATAGATGTCAATTATATCTAACTTGCACCCTAAGTTTTCATATTGAGCTTTTGACCACCTTGAATAGAATATCTGCAGTTTGGACGTGTGTTCCAACTTCACTACTCAATCATTCACATTTTTCTTGATGAAAATCTTATTGTTACAAAATAATCTCATAAAGAGTTGATCTGAAACCTTGAGTTCCTGCAAAATTTAGTATAACCATTATATCTAAACATTGCAGCTACACTACTCCTTGTTACTACTAATTTTTTGTTACTTCTCCAAGTCACTAAATTTTCCCAAACAAAGGAACAATATCCACTAGCTGATCTCCTATCACCTATAGATCCAATCCAATCTACCTATCTGAAGATTTCAACATTTCTTTCTATGCTCTTTCTAAAGTAAAGCCCTCAAAGTTTTCTTCAAATGTGGTAGTATACAATTAACTTCTTTCATGTGAGCTTCCTAGATCATTTATAAATAGGCTTACTAAGCTTAAAGAATAACTAATGTATTGGCGAGTATGAATAAGATAAATAAACTTTTACACTAGTCATCGATATCTCTCCTTGTTTTAGAACTCTTCTCCTCAACACCAAATTTAACATTAGATTCCATAAGCGTATTAGTTTCTTTACTCCCCAATATTTCAATTTTGCAGTAATTCAAGAACATACTTTTGTTATAAGGTGCATTCATTGTCATGTGGTAAAGGCTAAGAGGATCAAATTACAATTGAATCATGACGATTTGGTTGCTACGTACTTAAGTAGAAAGTGTTGTGTCATGGCTATAAGCTATAACTTTTGATCTAGTGGTTAGTGTTTGATTCTACGATTAGTATCATAGACAAGGTCACAAGTTCAATTTCTAGTGGGGCAATTGTTAAGATGAGATTGTTAAAAGTACCATCAATTATCTTATTGTGGAGGCTTATAATGGAAATATTAAATTCAATGAGGATTTGGTTCATCCACACGTACACGTCACGAATATCCTGCCTTTCTATGTTATATAAATTGGCTAGGTGAGCCAACTCACAATCAATAAGTTTCACTCCTAGCAAGACACTTGTTGAGGGAAAGATTGTTGCAAGGTGCATCAATTGTCTCATGGCAAAAGTCATGTAGGTCAAATCATTATTGAATCATGAGACTTGGGTTGTTACACTCTTAAATAGAAAGAATTGTGTCTTGACTATAAGTTATAATTTTAGCTTACTATGAAGCACTCAATCCAATAATTAATTGAAGAAACAAGTTGGCTTTAGAAAAGAGGTTGAATAGAGCCTGCAATCTTTTTAACAAATAGATACACCATCTAGCAGACAATAACAACACAATAATTTATATTAATTCACTCTCAACTCTTGTATTATGTTCAATTCTCCTTTGAAAACACCTTAAAATGTTCCAATAATCAAAGGCTTTATTATAGAGCGAGTGCACAAATCACTGTTGATTATCTTTTCTCAGTCTTCTCCTAAAACTAAGATAAATGGTAACAAGAATAAGTCTTAGAGAGGATATAACAAGAATTCTCATAAAATGGGTAAGTTCATAAGTGAAGAACACAAAGGGTTCACACTTTCTATGAACACAATTCACACTTAAGCTTATAACTTTACTTTTCTTATATGTTTTATTGAAAGAAAATTAGGCTCTGGAAATATGATCATTGCTTGGTGTAATCTTCAATGGTGATATCTCTTGGTGCTTGATAACATGATTGCAAATTTTCTTAAAATAATTTGAACTTGGTTAGCTCAAATTTATTTTTGGAGTTGTGTATTGAAGGCTGCACCTCTTTTTTACATAATGCGGAAACAAACAAGGAAACAATATATATATATATATAATATAATATAATATCCAAACATAATTGATTATATGTTCTCTTAATATAAAAAGTTTTCATAAATAAATTTTTTGAACATTGGAGAAATCACTTATTAGTGCATAGGACAATGTATATTATTTCATGCAATTTCAATCATATATATATATAATATATGCAAAAACATGTCTATGATCATGACTTTATATCATTTAATAAGACCAATAAAACTTAAAATAAGTAATGCAATGTCTTTGCTTAAACTAAATAAATGATTTAATGAGTTACAACTTCATAAAACGTATATTAGAAGTTTCATAGCAAAAGATATTAGCATGTACATCATTTAACAAATTTCGTTCATATTTTTATCATCCAAACTTTATCCACTAAAAGAATATCTAGTGGTTCTAGACAAAAGTAGGTCGTCTAGGTCTCAACAATCTCTTCATTTTCTATGATGAAAACTACTTACACATTTTGAAGCATAAAAGGAAAAATATGAAAAGATATAGCATAATGATATAGAAAATATGGTATCAAAGATTTAGAGTAAGTATAAGAGACTGATGGACACAACATCTTATAAAGATGCATAGAAAATTGATGTATTTATAAAACATGTAGGACAACGCACAACGTCTAATATGAGTGAAAGACAAAATGTATGTTTCTTCCATTTTTTTTTTCAAAATCAACACAACAAACAGTTGGAGTGTGTCATCAATGTTGCGACGACGGAGGCGGTGGTGTTTGAGGGATAAAAGTAAGAAATAAACTCTAGAAGAATGGTTGTTTGAGCCTAAGACTTTTTTTTTTTTGCAAATAGATAGACTGTCTAGTGGACAATATGGTTTTTATTGGTTCACCCTCAACTTTCGAACTATGTCTAGTTCTCCCTTGAGAAACATCTCAAAGGGTTTCACTAATTAAAGACTTTATTACAAAATGAGTAAAAAAATTGCTCTTGCTTATCCCTTCTCAATTTTTCTCTAAGATTGAAAACTCAAGTATTCTTTTATATGTTACTCTTGATTTACAAAAAACATAAGATTGATGGTTACTTGAGTAACTTTTAAATAGAGTATATAATAATAATTCTCACAAGGTGGGTAACTTCACAAAGGTGAAGAATACAAAGGTTCTCACTCTTTTGACTAACACAATTCACACTCAAGCTTAGGACTCTACTTCTCTTATATGCTTTCTTGATAGAATATTTTAGTGATGAACTTTGTGGGTCTTTGGTCAACAACTTCCTTTAGGATATGGATATCTTATGTTAAGATCTAGCCACTTCTATTCCTAAAAAAGACCACCTGAGATCTATATCTTTTAACCCCAAATTCTTTGGCTAAGAACTTTTTTAACTTTCAATGATGATGATGATGTCATTGACATAGACGATGAGGAGAACAAGTTTGTCCTCTTTGGAGCGTTTTACAAACATTGTGTGATCCATTTGGCATTGAAAAATTCATGCCCTTTCACAATCCTAGCTAACCTATCAAACCAAGCTCTTAGAGATTGCTTAGATTCATAAAGTGTTTTTCTTAATTTACAAACCTCCCCTTAGTTATCAGATGATTCTAGTCCTAGAGTGATCTTCATATAAATATCTTCCACAAGTCCTCCTTTTAAAAAAGTGTTGTCGATATGCAGTTGACGCAAGCCCATTCCTGATTTACTATAATGGATAAAAAAAACTCAAATAAAGTTCAGTTTTGACCCTGGTAAGAAGGTTCCCAAAACAAGTTATATAAACATATATACACATCACCCAACAACTAGGAAAATTAAAATATCCCCCTAGCTCTGTGTAGCTCCTCCATTTTTACCAAAACATAATCCACTATTCTACATAGTACAACCATAACAGTGTACACATACACCAAAGTGAACTAATTTTTTAAAAATCATCTTACAACATGATATACATACATGTATATATGTATATGAATGTGTGTGTAAATAATGCATACATGTATCATTCACACCACATTCTTAACAACATAGAACACATACACAATAAATTACATTTGAATAACTTCCATCCAAGAATACAAAAATCCTCATCAGTATCTCAATTAAACAATGTATTGTGACACTCAACGTCTTTTCATAATACTTGTATTAAGTATGTCCCACCAAAGACTAACTCCTGACCCATAATAAGTATATTTGAAAATTCATCCAAGGTTATCAGACTTGAGAGTCTACATAGACTCGTGAGAGGTCTGTAAACCTGACTCGTAAGAGTCTACTTCATTTAAAAAAATTATCAAAAAATAATAATTCATGTTACCAATTCCATAATATTGAAATAAACAAGTTCATACACCAACAAAATAACTAAAACAACACAAATGTTATCAAGTTTAAAAGTCTCATTCATCTAATCCTCTAAGGAAATTGATGACTTTTCTACGGCAAGTACACCGTGTTGTCAAAAGTAATAATTTGTCCCTAACGAATGATATCAAACCCACAATGAACTGTTGAATAATTAAGTAAAAGATTCATTAAATAGAAAACAAAATAATAAAGTTTGTTGGAGTTTGTTATGATTACAATGATTAATAAGAAAACAAGTCAAATAGTTTGTTGTTTCAATTGGGAAAATATGGATTGAGGTTCATCTTTCTCACTCTTTTGTATTTTGATTAGCATGACAATATTGTGTCCTTTGATTGATTTTGATGCCCATAAAAGATCATTCATATCGATTTCTCGCATATAAAATTATTAAGATGCCTCCTAAATATCGATTCCTCGCATATTTATAAAAACTTCTTATCGGTAAGATCAAACGTTGATCGAAATTAACATTTCAAATTTATTCCTAGCATTCAAATATGTTAAACATTATCATTTGGGTTAGAAACTTAGAAGTACTTTCCAGTCGAATCTAAATTTTGAGATCAAGGCGAACAAGCATTACTAACAAAATGATAATATCAATCATTAATCAAGAATATAATATTATGTTTAGATATTACCTCAATACATAAACGTTTGAACATATTACTCCCAATCCAAAGGGTATAATTAACCACACATATGTTGGCTGTTAGAAAAAGGGAGAACAATAAAAGAAGATTCCTGATGTTTCTCCTTGACGGGCGTGTTCTCAAGGGTTTCTAACACCTCCTATTCTCCCAACTAGATTACAATTCACTCAATGATGTTTTCCTATCAATCTTGCGTGTCTAGGGTTGTGCCTCAAGCCTCCTAGTTAACCTAATTGGATTGGGCTAAGTGACTTCTCGTTTGGGCGTTATTGGGCTCGCCTGGGCGAGTTGCACGAGAAAAGGCCCAACATCACTGGAGTAATCTCGCTTGGGCGAGATTGAGCTCGCCCAAGCGAGATCCTCTAGGGGCGTCTGGCTTAGGTGAGTTTGGGCGAGCTTTGGTGGGTGCTAGTGTGTTCCAACTTTCCCTTTTTAGCTTTGTATATTCTCCTTTTGTCCAATCATCTCCATTCTTTCCTAGAATCCTGAAATTAACATAAATTTGGGAATAAATCGTTCTTATTCAAATTAAAATCACAAAATATGTAAAAAGGTATAAATTCATAAATTAGGGGTTATTTTATCAATTAATATCCATAAGTATATGTATTTTAATATGAAATATTACTGAAATCTAGAACTTATCATAAATCATCTCCAAGATCTTCATGATCATCTCCATCATCATCTTCATCACCATCTTCATCACCATCAACATTATCATCAAAAACTATATTATCAAAATCGGTTGCATCTAGAATTGAATCATTTAAACTTGTTCCTTTAGCTGAGTCACCATTTACACCATCATCTTCAACTTGAATTTGCTTAACCTTAACACATTACCTCCTTCTTCAGTTATTCATTCATTATCAGACTCAAAGTCATCAAATGGAGAGCAACAAATTTTCTAATTTGTTTGTTTCTCAACTTCAAGTATACATTACATAAACCAAGTCATTCATTTTTTTATGGTGCAAATGATTTCTTCTTTTTGTATGAACCTATAATTAAATATGAAATTTTTGTCAATATATAAATCAAATCAAGAAAAACCTTAAATAACTTCATGAACTTGAATTACCATTTCAAATGAGCTCTAATTACGCTCACACCCTGAAGAACTACAAGTCAAACTCAAAACTTGAACAACAAACCTCTTTAGTTATGGAGTTCTATCCCCAAACATCTCCCACATTCTCCAGGGAACATAACTTTCCTTCACGCCTTTGCATCTTCCATAGAAAATAGTCCTCTACCATAGTGAAAATCAATAAGTTGCAAATTGATTTTTGTCATTTTCTGCAACGTCATTAACCAGTCTTTTTCATGCATATGTACAACCCCTCCTTCACTCAACATCATCATTTCTAAAGTTTGGTTCATAGTGTAACTGGGGGTTTAGGTAATAGGTAGACACATGCAAAGACTTATGAAGCTGATTATTCCACCTTTGATTAATGATTTTTCAAATAGGTTCATAACTACGTACCATGTTATACTAGAAATAATTACACAAATAAGTAAGTTTTTAAATTTAAAATGGAAGGAAGTTAGAAATGTTACCTTTTTCTTGATATTATTAAAGTTTCTTTTAATCTTCTCTTTGACGCAATCCATCTCCTCATATATAAATCTCATTGCGGGTTTTGCATCCAAATCTACCAATAGAAGGACAACCATAAGAAGGACAACAACTTTTAAGCATATAGTTACATTCTTCCAAAATTGACTATCTAATACCACATTTTGAACTTTTCTCCCTTCATGTTAAGTTCCAAACTTTGTTTTTCTTCTTCAGAGTTAAATATGGTCATCAATGATATTTTCATTTCATACAAACAAATTAGAGTCAAGTAAGTTGTGACAAATCTAGTCATTCCAAATCTTATCAAGTCCATTTCCTTTGTAAACTTATTTTTGTATCAAAACAAAAAAATAACATAAAAAGTAGAGAAAATATTAAATAAAAAAATCAAGAAAAACGGTAACTTTCTTCTCAAATTAAAATGAATTTACGAGTAAAGTTTATATATAATAATTATACTTATTTTACATAATCGATTAGGTACTACATAACGATAAAATACTAATAATGTAATAAATTAAATAAAAAGTATAATTAGGGGTAAAAATTACTTTTACTAATAATTATATTATTAAGTTTTTATTAATGTATATTTTATATTATAATAAAATATAAATATGAAAATAATAAATGAATTAATTTAATATTTTACTAATATACATTTCATATTATAACAATAAATAATTAAAATTAAAAAACTAATAAATAAACTATTTAATTTAATATTTTTATATTATAATAAACATATAATTAAAGTAACAAATAAAATAAATTTCATTAATTTAATTTTTTATTTTTTAAGTTAATTTATTTTAATATATTTTTATTTTAAAATATAACTTTATTATTTATTAAAAATTATAATAATTTTTACTTTAATTTAAAATTTATTTTAATTTTAACCTCTAATTATTTAAACATTATTTTTTAAATATATAATATAAAAATAAATTTATTACATCAATCAAATTAACTACGAATTTCCTTTTCACTTTTCATTCATTTTCCATCAATTCAAACTACTCAACTTTTTCCTCTAAATTTTAAAAAGTAAAAGTAATAATAAAAATACACACATTTATAAAAAAAAAAAAAGTGAAAATATATATAAGCTCTCCCTGGTATTGATTTTGATCTCGAAAATTCAATTTGCATTTTACCGCCAGATATTTTCATTCATCCTTCACTCTGCACTTTGAAGAGAAGTGTCATGGAAGCAGAAGAACACTTTCAACTTTCTCATCTATCTCACGGTCTCTCTCTCTCTCTCTCTCTCTCTCTGAATTTCGATTAGGAATGTCACCAAGAAAGTTGTCACACTTTTTCTGCCTTTTTTTTTCTCTTCACTTTACAAGTTGAATCATTCTGAGAATAACCTTCGTGCTAGGGTTTCGTTCAACACGATTTCTGCTAGTTATGCTTTCGCTTTTGTTTTTCATTCTTGAATCTGATTCCGTTTATTTATTTATTGAACTGAAGTTGCAAATTCTCCGGTTCAAGGCATGGAAAACGTGGTGGCAACGGTTAGCGGTTACCACGGCTCCGAGCGCTTCGATCTCATCAAGCTGATTTCACATGCCGGCGCCAATTACGTTGGCACAATGTCGAAATCGATAACGCATCTGGTTAGTTTTTTTTTTTCTAGTTTGGTCGTGGGAGAGAATGATAGAGCACGATTGATAGGGGTAAAGAGAAAGCTTAATTGAAATAGAGAACTAAGTTGAGAGGGATATAGCTTAGTTGATATAGATAGACAGATAACCGATAGAGATTGATAGAGTTTAATGCCGTGGTGGATATTGGTGTGCATTGTCGAAATTAATAATGCATCTGGTAAGTTTTTATTTTATTTTATGTGTGTGTGTGTGTGTGAGGGAGGGAGGGAGGGAGAGAGAGAGAGGTAAAGAGAAAGCTTAATTGAGAAGGAGCTTAATAGAGAGATAGAGAAAATACTTGGGAGAGAAAGAGAGCTTTGCTGGGAGAGACAGGCAGATAGATAGAGATTAGAGAGTTTAATTCCATGGAGGGTTTTGATGCATCTGGTGAGTTGTGTGTGTGTGAGAGAGAGAGAGAATTTTGTTGCGCAATGTTGAAATCAATAATTCATCTGGAGTGTGTGTATGTGAGTTAGAGTTAGAGAGTGAGAACTTAATTCGATGGAGAATTTTGGTGCGCAATGTTGAATTTCGTAATTCCTCTGAGGAGTTTTGTGTGTGTGAGTGAATGAATGAGATAGAGAGAGAGAGCTTAATTCGGTGGTGGATTTAGGTTATGTCCAGGTTTGTGAGTTAGGAAGGTATGCTTTCTGTTTATGTGTGGTGAAAGGGAAAGAAATGTGAGGGAGAATTTAGACGGAAGAAGAGAGTTTGGGAATGAACGAACAGGTTATTACAAGCTTTCATTGACGAATTATTTTATGATTGATTATTTTGTGATTGATCAGGTGTGCTGGAAATTTGAAGGAAAGAAATATGATATTGCGTTGAAGTTTAGAATACCTGTAGTGAACCACCAATGGATTGAGGACTGCATAAAGGAAGGAAGGCGTGTTCCAGAAGATTCTTATACCTTGCAGAGGTGAATTTGTTTTATTTACCTTGCAGAAGTGAATTTGTTTTCTTTCCCCTCCTTAGGGAAGAATTATACCAGAGTGTAATGGATTTTACAGAGAGTTATAGCATTTTGAAAGAAACTAACTCATGATGATTGGTTGTTTTAGTCAGCATCCAATGTCATCATCATGCTCTTGGAATTAGAATGAGCGTTGAAAAGGCATGAATGATCAATTTGATATTGCGAGTTTTGATTTGGATTGTGTTGTGGCGTAAATTGAAAGTTACTGTGATATGAAGCTTTTCATTTTCGTGAGTCACAACCCCACAACTTACACCTGAAGGAAGTTACGTTGACATTTAACATGGCATTAGTGCTATGCTACAACTTTTGGGAAAGTTGGTTATTTACAGTTTTGATACACTATCTACCATATATTATATACGATGGGCGTCTTTGTTGTGGACTCAGAAGTTTGCTTCTAGTTTCTTTAGTTTGGGATCATCGGTTTTATTATCTGGTACTGGTAGATGATTATTTGATTTGAAAATCTTGGGTGCATTATTTGGTTATATAGGAGCTTATTTTTTTTGTTCTCGTATAATCTGACATGGATTAAAATTTGGGGAATATTTTTCTTAAGTTCACTTATTATCATTATTATTTTCAGTGGACATGAAGTAGGGCGATTGTTACTGGAAGTTCCCCACACTGTTCGAGATAGTAGGTTGACAAAGAAAAAAATCGTCAGTGACAAGTTACATGATACTGGGTCTGAAAGGCAAGAAACTAACTTCGGTTCTGGAATTTCAAGAACTTATGTTTTGGAAGATTCTTGTTTAATGAAAAGGGTAAATTAGGCTCTCGACTCTCTCTGTTCTCCTCTTGGACGCTTTTAATCTTTATGATTCACATTCTGAGTGTTTTCAAGCAAGTTCTGATTCATAATTTTGTTGCCTGATTTTAGAATGGGGCACAACTTTCAGAATTTAATATGTGGAGTCATTAACATCCATCTTTAGAGTTGATCATTAACTACTATCAACGAAAATTTCATTTGCACACCCAGGTGTTCCATTTCAATCTCTATATATTTTTTATGGTATCAGGCAAGATTTTTTATTGCATTTCTTTGTTGTTCCTTGATAAATTAAAAACTAAAGGTACCACCATGGTTCTTTGGCGTAGATGGGATTGTTTTCTTTTTAGATTTGAGTCATCGTCAACGTTTAGCTGTGACTTTTCTGATATTTTTTGCATCAATGGGTTATTTCAAAATTTGTAGCCAGTATTATTCATCTACAAACTTGAATAAATCTGTCTGCTTGCTTATGCAACATATGTGGTTTGCCTTCCACCAAATGCTCAATTAAAGAAAACATGCCTTAGGTATGGAGATCATAGATTACTTTTAGGCTGAACGATAATTCAAAATATGTAGCAGCTAGCTGATTGTTTGCATGAACTTTTTTCTGTATCTCAATCATTTCTTTATTGCTGGTGCTTTATGAAGTACTTGCATTACATGTGCTATCCTCTTGAATACAGCATTATTTGTTCTTTCGGAATGCCCATTAATTTCTTTTCTTTTCTCTGCATTCTCTATTTTTAGCATGATGAGTCAAGTTCATATTCGTCTAGACTGTCAAGGAAAGGAAAAAGGAACATCTGCAATGGAAAGGGAGACAGGACTGTAGCTGGACCTTCTCGTAAAGGAAGAAGACTTACCAGAAATCTTGTTGATGAAGTTGTGTTGGCTCCTTCAATTTTGGATTTAAGCCCAGATAATCCCCTTTTTAGAATGGATAGACTGCAAACAGAAGCTGAAGCTACCTCTAGCCTTTCTGGTTGTGTCAATAGTAACATTATTCTACAAAATAGTGAAGGACCTAATGCTGGATTAAGTAATGAAAGTAGAATAATCAATGGTGGTTCAGATGTTATTGACCAGATCAAAGATTCAAGTCATATATCTGCTCCTAGAAATTCAACTTTCTTTGTAGAAGATGCCCTACCTGTGCCACAAACATCAATAGATTTATGTTCCAGTGATGATGAAAAGTTCATGGACGGTGATCAGGTTGAAAATGGTGCTGGCTTGCCTACTTCATCCGAGATGTCATGCGTTATATGTTTCACAGATTTCAGCACAACTCGGGGGATTCTGCCGTGTGGACATCGATTTTGTTTTCCATGCATCCAGAGTTGGGTTGATCACAGGGTATGCCTTTTCTTTTATCTACCATTTCATTTATCTTCCATTTTCCATTTTGACGAATAAAAGCCTATTAATTGATAATCATAATCTCTGTAGCATTCCATTTTCTTTTGAATAGATTTCAAAGTTGGTCTCTATTTTTCGAATCCTAACCAAACTATGTAATTTAACTTTCATTCATCTTATGCTTCTCTTTCTCATTGAGAATGAGGCTCCACCTCATTGTTGTGCCTTATTTTCTTAGTGTAACCCTTATGAAAGTACATTTACGAATTTTGTCGAGTCTATGATGCACTATTCGAAAATATCCTATTTACAGATTTGGATGGATTACGGCAAGCTTGTTTGTCCTGTATAACCCGTTAGATTTCCTCTTAATGTCATTTGGATGTCTCTTTCATTCTCGTTTGTTTTTCAATATTTATAGACTTCAATGAGAAAAATGTCAACCTGCCCTTTGTGCAAGGCAAGTTTTGTGATGATTAAGAAAGTCGAGCATGCAGCCACAGCTGATCAAAAAGTATACTCTCAGACAATCCCATGTAACCATTCATCCTCAGATATTTTTATCCCCATGGATCAAGAGTTACGGCATACTATCTTTGAGGTATTCTTATTCATTAAGTTATATTAGTTGTTATCTCTATTGGGTGTTATTTTTGTTTTTTTTTTCATATTAGTTGAAATCACATAAAAGACGAGCCTTAACTTGGTGGTTAGATTTCTACCTTGTGATCTAGAGGTCATGGGTTCAAATTCTAAAAATAGTCTTTCTGCTTGTAGGGTTAAAACTATTCTAGATTATTTTAAAAAGATAGAAAAGAGGAAAGAAGTGACTGGGAGACACTGGTAAATTTTTTGAATAAGTGGTTGCTAGATTGGTGATTATACAGTAACGTTTTTGGCTTGTATACATTGCATACAATCTTTTGACCCCTTTAAAAATATTGAGTGGTATTCACTGAAAGCCTGTCATAGATTCTACTGGAACTTAATGTTTCTTATATGCTTTTTGTTTAACTTGGACTGCTCATAAATAAGTGGCAGTTTAATTGGTTGCTGCAACCATATAGTGAAAGTGATTAAGATTTATTCTGTCAAAAGAACAGTAACGTATCAGCTGTCAACTTTTGTTTTACTAGTTAAGTAGGAATGCTTTATGTGTGGACTACCCCACCCAACATTTTGATCATTTTAATAGATTTTTCTTGCTTATTAAGGGTTGTTGTTTGTGTAACAGACCAACATTCTCACTGTTAGCCTTATGATATCCATGATTTTGTAATGTTGAATTTCTATTTGTCCTTTACTAGGCAGACTATGATTCCCACGAATCCATGATCCATAAAATTTAATGTCGATTAGCATGGTTCTATACAATGATAATGCACACCACCTATAAGAACCCAGAAGAAAATATATATGAAATTACTTGATTTTATTTTGTGAATTACCATTCTTGTTGTGATAATTTCCTCTAAAGAAAAATGTTAGGAATACACTTTCTATCACAAATTTTGATTACATCCCACCTTTTATATATATATATATATA